>OOAZ01000344.1_pt1 | contig 42407 bp, 36 predicted proteins | sample 1671221 | NCBI WGS metagenome assembly OOAZ01 (sample SAMN06348134, study PRJEB24527) | human gut metagenome | biome: human gut; feature: ankylosing spondylitis patient; material: feces | host: Homo sapiens | place: China | collected 2015-10
ACAACCAAAACAACAGAAAAATAAAAGAAAAGTATAAATAGTAACCATCGCCAGATTGAGATTGTTTGCAAGGTCTTTTGAAGCCCGTTGCCGGACTTCGTTGCCGACACCCTCTGTCTGGCTATTTTCATGTATGGAGGATAACTGCCTATGGCAAATAATAAGATGAATATTGAAGGAAAAAATTACTCGGATATTCCGGTGTGGCGTAGATATACGCTTACCATTGAGGAAGCAGCCAGATATTATCATATCGGCGAAGGAAAATTGAGAACGCTTATTGACACACATCCCAATGAGGATTTTTATGTGATGAACGGCAATCGTGCCCTCATTAAGCGTGAGAAATTTGAGAGGTATCTGGATCAGGCTACTGCTGTGTAAACAGAGCTGACAGATTTACCGATTTCACATGATATAACTATGCGGAGAGCTGGATTTGTGCTATGATAAGAGTGCAAGTCTGGCTCTCTTTTTTTGAAAGGAGAGTTCACGATGAGTGAGAAAAGACGAGATAACCGTAATCGGATTTTGCGAGAGGGCGAGTACCAGCGTAAAGATGGGAGGTATCGGTTCCGCTATATTGATGAGGACGGAAAAGAGAAAAATGTATACAGTTGGCGTTTGGACAAGAATGACCCAATGCCAAAAGGGAAGAAGCGGGAGCCTTCCCTGCGTGAGAAAGAAAAACAGATTGAAGCGGATTTGTTTGACCGTATCGTAACCAACGGAGGCAACTATACTGTTTTGGAACTGGTAGAAAAGTATGTTTCATTGAAAACAGGAGTTCGTCACAATACGGTTGCCGGATATAAAACAGTCATCAATATGCTGAAAAAAGAGAGTTTTGGGAATCTGCGAATTGATAAGGTGCGTTTGTCAGACGCCAAGGCATGGTTGATTAAGCTCCAACAAATTGATGGGCGGGGATACAGTTCCATTCATTCTATCCGGGGAGTCCTCAGACCAGCATTTCAGATGGCGGTAGACGATGATTTGCTTCGTAAAAATCCATTTGAATTTGAGCTTGCATCCGTCATTGTCAATGATTCTGTTACCAGAGAAGCGATTACCCGAAAGCAGCAGAGAGATTTGCTAAAGTTTATTCAGGAAGATAAACATTTTAGCAGATACTATGATGCAATCTATATTCTTTTTCACACAGGGCTTCGTATCTCAGAGTTCTGTGGACTGACGGTTTCAGAAATCGAGTTTGGAGAAATGCGTATCAAGGTAGACCATCAGTTACAGCGTACTGCACAGATGCAGTATGTAATTGAAGAACCAAAAACTGACAAAGGCATCCGCTATGTGCCGATGACGGAAGCTGTCGCAGCGTGTTTTCGCAGAATCATTGCCAACCGCAAGACACCAAAAGTTGAACCGATGGTGGAAGGATATGCAGGATTTTTGTTTCTGGATAAAAACGATATGCCGATGGTTGCCCTTCACTGGGAAAAGTATCTGGAGCATATCATTCAGAAATACAACAGGATTTACCGTATCCAGATGCCGAAAGTTACCCCTCATGTATGCAGGCACACCTTTTGCTCTAATATGGCAAAATCCGGGATGAATCCGAAAACCTTGCAGTATATCATGGGTCACGCAGACATCAGTGTAACCTTGAACACTTACACCCATGTGAATTTTGATGATGCAAAGGAAGAAGTATATCGGATAGCGAATAGTTAAAAAAGCCCGTTGGTAAGGACGCTTGCTTTACCAATGGATTTACCAAGATTGCAGGGAAAAGCATAAGAAAATATGAGAAGATTTGAGAAGATACCTTGAAAAGAAAGGAAAACTCAAAAGTCGGAAAACCCTGAAATATCAAGCGTTTGAGAAGAAATACAAGACTTAAATGGAGATATAAAAAGATGATTAAAGTACTATTTATCTGCCACGGCAATATTTGCCGCTCGACTCTTGCTGAGAGCGTATTCACCCACAAAGTAAATTCCCTCGGCCTTGCCCACAATTTTGAAATCGACAGCTTCGCCACCAGCCGCGAGGAGATCGGCAATCCGCCGCACTACGGGACAGTCAATAAACTGCGCGAGGAGCACATTCCGCTCGTGCCGCATCACGCAAAGCAGATTACATGGAAGGATTACGAGCGCGCCGACTACATCATCGGCATGGATACCGCGAATATCCGCAATCTGAACCGGATGCTGAAGAATGATCCGGATGGAAAGGTTTACAAATTTCTTTCCTTCGCCGGTTCCGGCCGCGATATTGCGGATCCGTGGTATACGGGAGATTTTGAGGCGACGTACCGCGATGTCGTGGAGGGATGCAACGGCTTTCTGGTGTATCTGCGCCGGGAAGGAAAAATCTGAAAAACAAAAAGCGCCGAAAACAAGGCCAGTGCCCATTTGCAGAGAATGCGGCACTGGCCTTTTAATATAAGAAAATTCTATAGCCGCTCTAAAGAATTAGCAATTAGACGTAACCAGACAGATATGGTATGATAACTGCATAGAAAACATAGCGAAATAATAGGGAAACAAAAGCTTTCCTATTTGAAAATTCATTCGATAGAACACGCGAAAGAGAGGCAGAAAATCAATGGCGAATTATGATTATGAGATTGTAAATGGAAGAAAAATCCGCGTAAGACCAAAAGAAACCGTATCGGAGATCGACAAAAACGGCTATTTCCGCAGACAGCCGAATCACTTCACGACTCCGTTCGGCGACGGTGAAAACGATCTGAAGGCAGAAGGTAATAAGAGATACCGTCTCGTCTGGGCAAAGCTGTGCCACTGGTCCAACCGCGCGGCGATCGTAAGAGAGCTGGAGGGCCTGGAAGATCAGATTTCCGTCAATATGGTAGAACATGCCCCGCATGAGAAAAACCTTGGCTGGGAATACGTTTACAATGAAAACAACATCGACCCGGTGCTCGGTGATCAGTTCATCTCTGAGGCGTATTACCGTGCTGATGATGATTACCAGGGAAGAACGACCGTTCCGGCGCTGATCGACACAACGACGGGAAAGGTAGTCAACAACGATTACAACTGGCTGACCACTTATTTCGAGGTCAACTTCCGCCCATGGCACAAAAAAGGCGCGCCGGAGCTGTATCCGGTGGAGCTGCGGGAAGAGATTGACAAGATGAATCTCTGGCTCTTCGATAATATCAACAACGCGGTATACCGCAGTTCCTTCTCCAGAAGCAACGAAGGCCATTTCGACGGTGTGAACACCTTCTTTGCAGATTTTGCCGTGCCGCCGGCAGACGCCAAGGGAAGAATTGAGGGAGAGGAAGACGGCTTCCGCGCCAGCACACACTACGATCTGGCACTTCCGAAGATTGACTGGGATGCACAGTGGAAGGTTTCGACCGAGCGCGCCTACCTGTCCTCAGACCCGACCCATCCGATTTATCTTGGAAACAACCGCAGATTCGACATCGACCCGACCTGGTACGATCTGGGCGCAGAATCTCCGAAAAAAGAGGAGAAAGAAACGCCGCCGTCCTGCGGATGCTGCTGCGGCTGATCAAATCATAGATAAAAAATAGAAAACACCGTTTCAGAGGCAGATTTCCAAAAGGAAATAAACTTCTGAAAAGGTGCTTTTTTTCCGACGCACAAACTGCAAAAGGAAAGGCATGAAATCCGCTTATCGTCCGAAATGGAAAAATCCCTTTTTCTCATACGGCTCGCTCGTATACGAAACCAGCTCATATCCGATGTCCTTGATCTGCTGTTTCAGATACGGAATATCGAGCGGCGCTTCGCTGATGACAACGGTCTCGCCGTTTTTTGCAGAAGAGTTTACTTTCTTTGGAGAGCAGCTCTTGCGGACTACATCATTCATATGGGATTCGCACATGCCGCACATCATACCATCAATTTTTAAGACTGTTTTAATCATACAATACCTGCTTTCTTCCGGGAATACAGCGAAACGAAAGCGTGCCGGACTGTATTCCTGGAGTTTGATGAAAAACTTGAAATCACATACCCTATCGGGGTATCTAAAATATAGCGTGGATGAAAAGAAATGTCAATAAGCTGATAAAATATGATAATTATTATCATTTAAGAAGGAAAAATACGGTCATGGAAGGGCGATTCGCCGGCAGAACATGGAAACTTGCCGGAATCGCAAAGTTCGTGTTACAATTGGGACAGCAGAGCAAAACAAGAGAGGAGACAAAAATATGCTCTCACAGATGAATTACCGAAAAGAAACACAGCCCCACGGTGATGAGCTTTTTCCGCTGAGCATTCACGTTTTCGAGACAGACCTGCAGAGTACCGTGCGGGTGTACTGCCACTGGCATGAGGAAGTGGAGCTCTTTTATGCAGTAAAGGGCGAAGCTGTTTTTCATATGGATACCGAGACCTTTCTCCTGCGGGAAGGGGAGACCGCCTTTGTCAATGCAAACCGTCTGCATGAGGTAGAGGGAATCGACGGACAGGAATTTACGTTTCTTGCCGTTGTATTCCAGCCGCGTTTTCTGTCCGGCACATCGCTTGACCGGATCCAGCAGCAGTATATCGAACCAGTGCTGTCCTCCGAGATCCGTTTTCCATCCAAGACAGAGCGGGGGACACGCCTTGCAGAAAAAACGGCACAGGCCATGCAGGAGATCCGAAATCTGCAGGAAAGAAAAGAACCGGGCTGGGAGCTGCTGTTAAAAGCGGAACTTCTGAAAATCTGGCAGGGATATTACAGTGCGGCAGAAAAGAACGGCGGAAAAACGGATGCCTCGACGAATTACCGTGTCAGCAGAATGAAAGAGATCCTCACATACATGAATGCTCATTTCTGTGAGGATCTCGAAATCGCGGAACTGGCGAGCCAGTTTCATATGAGTGAGAGCGCTTTCTGCCGCTTCTTTAAGTCGATTATGCATATTTCCGCCGTGACGTATGTCAATAACCTGCGGATTGCCGAGAGCTGCCGGCTGCTGCTTTCCACCGAGGAGGCGATCAGCAAGATTGCAAGCGACTGCGGATTCCGAAATATCAGCTATTTTAACCGAGTCTTCCAGGAACGCATGCACCAGACGCCGGGGCAGTTCCGCAATTTATCCGCAGAAAACCGTACTGCGATATAAGATTCGGAACTTATGCAGGCTTCTGCGATCGGAATGCACGCCGCAGGAAGAAAAGTCCGGTCATATCAGCCAGTGCCCAGCCGATCGGAATGGCGATCCAGATTCCGGCAACGCCAAGCGCCGTGGCGGAGAAAAGGTATGCCAGCGCCACACGCATGCCAAGCGAAATGACGGTCAGAACAACCGACATCTCGGCGCGTTTGACAGCGCGGTAATACCCGTACAGCAGAAACAGCCATCCGATGCCGAGATAGAACGAGCCTTCCAGCCGCAGGTACTGTACGCCGATCGCGATGACCTCCATTTCTGATGCTTTCACGAAAATCTGCATCAGCGGATGCGCGAACAGATTGACAAGCAGAGAAATGACGATGGAAAAAGCAGCGCTCAGTGCAAAAGCATCTTTCGTGCCGCGCCGGATCCGCTCGTGATTTCCGGCCCCGTAATTCTGTGCGGTGAAAGTGGAGTAGGCATTTCCGAAATCCTGCACCGGCAGATAGGCAAAGGTATCAATTTTCACCGCGGCCGCAAATGCCGCCATGACCGCCGGACCGAAGCTGTTGACGAGCCCCTGTACCATCAGAATGCCGAAATTCATGACCGACTGCTGAATGCAGGTCATCGAAGAAAGATTCAGAATCTCTTTTAAAATGGAATGGCTGAAACGCCATTCTTTTTTTGACGGCAGCCACATGCGGCAGCGGAGCAGCACATAGAGCAGAATACCGACGGCGGACACATACTGCGCAAGAACCGTAGCGAGCGCCGCGCCTGCGATGCCGAACGGCAGTACAGCGACAAAGAGCAGATCCAGTGCAATGTTCAGCACAGCAGAGACAGCGAGAAAAATCAGCGGTACAGAAGAGTTTCCGAGCGCGCGCAGCATACAGGAAAAGAAATTGTATACGGATGTTGCAATAAGGCCGGCAAAGATAATCAGAAGATACGTCCGCATGCCGGGACGGACTTCATCCGGGACGCGAAGAAACGTAAGGATCGGCTCGATGCCTGCATAAACAGCGAGATTCAGCACGAGCGTAACGGCAAGGATCAGCAGAAACGCGTGGAGAATCGAAAGTTTTAAAGAAGAAAGATCTTTTCGTCCCTGATAAATCGAAAAGAGCGCACCGGCGCCCATCGACAGGCCGAGAAAAATGGAAGTCAGAAACGTCATCAGCGTATAGGAGGAGCCGACGGCGGCGAGCGCATTGCTTCCGAGAACGCGTCCGACGATCAGGGTGTCGGCAATGTTGTAAAACTGCTGCAACAGATTTCCTGCGATCATCGGCAGGGCAAACAGGATAAGAGAGCGGGAGATTTTCCCGCGGGTCAGATCGTAATACATAAAGAAACTTCTTTCCGAACATAATTATTAATATTATAACATAAAAAATCAAAAAATGTCAATTTGCAGGATGAAGTGTACAAAAGTGCAACTGTCAGAAAATTTCGAAAAATCGAAGTTTATAAAATTTTTACAGATTTTGGGACACGTTCTGTAAAAAAACGGAAGATTTTCAGTTGATTTTTTTGGCCTTTTATGTATAATTAAAGTAGAAGAGGCCGGCTGGTCCGGTTTCTTAAAAAGGATACCTTCAAATTTTTGCATTTTGCAGAATGAAGCAGTATTACTATCAAAGGAAAGAGGTTAATTACAAGATGGCACAGATCGATTTAACAAAGTATGGCATCACCGGTACCACAGAAATTGTGTACAACCCTTCTTATGAGCAGTTATTTGAGGAAGAGACAAAACCAGAGCTGGAAGGCTATGAAAAAGGCCGGGAGACAGAGCTTGGTGCAGTTAACGTTATGACCGGTATCTATACAGGCCGTTCACCGAAAGACAAATACATCGTTGTGGACGAGAATTCGAAAGATACTGTATGGTGGACTTCCGATGAGTACAAAAACGATAACCATCCGGCAACCCAGGAAGCATGGGCAGCAGTAAAAGAGATCGCAAAAAAAGAGCTCTCCAACAAAAGACTGTTCGTTGTAGATGCATTCTGCGGCGCAAATAAAGATACCCGTATGGCTATCCGCTTCATCGTTGAGGTAGCTTGGCAGGCACATTTCGTAACTAACATGTTCATCAAACCTACAGCAGAAGAGCTTGAGAACTTCGAGCCGGATTTCGTTGTATACAACGCTTCCAAAGCAAAAGTTGAGAACTACAAAGAGCTGGGTCTGAACTCTGAGACAGCAGTAGTATTCAACATCACAAGCCGTGAGCAGGTTATCATCAACACATGGTATGGCGGAGAGATGAAGAAAGGTATGTTCTCCATGATGAACTACTATCTGCCGCTGAAGGGCATCGCTTCCATGCACTGCTCTGCAAACACAGACCTGAACGGTGAGAACACTGCAATCTTCTTTGGACTTTCCGGAACAGGAAAAACAACACTTTCCACAGACCCGAAACGTCTTCTGATCGGTGATGACGAGCACGGCTGGGACGACAACGGAGTATTCAACTTCGAGGGCGGCTGCTATGCAAAAGTTATCAACCTGGACAAAGAGTCTGAGCCGGATATCTACAATGCAATCAGACGTGACGCTCTGCTTGAGAACGTTACTGTTGATGCAGAAGGCAAAATTGACTTCAACGATAAGAGCGTAACCGAGAATACTCGTGTATCTTATCCGATCAACCACATTGAGAACATCGTTCGCCCGATTTCTTCTGCACCGGCAGCTAAGAATGTTATTTTCCTGTCCGCAGATGCATTCGGCGTACTTCCGCCAGTATCTGTTCTGACACCAGAGCAGACTCAGTACTACTTCCTGTCCGGATTTACTGCAAAACTTGCAGGAACCGAGCGCGGAATTACCGAGCCGACTCCTACCTTCTCTGCATGCTTCGGCCAGGCATTCCTGGAGCTGCACCCAACCAAATATGCAGAAGAGCTTGTTAAGAAAATGGAGAAGAGCGGAGCAAAAGCATACCTGGTTAACACAGGCTGGAACGGAACCGGAAAACGTATCTCCATCCGTGATACCCGTGGAATCATCGATGCAATCTTAAGCGGTGCTATCAACGAAGCTCCGACGAAGACTATTCCGTACTTCAACTTCGAAGTTCCGACTGAACTTCCGGGCGTTGATCCGGCTATCCTGGATCCTCGCGATACCTATGCTGATGCTTCCGAGTGGGAGACCAAAGCACGGGATCTGGCTGAAAGATTCATCAAGAACTTTGCAAAATATGAAGGAAACGCTGCTGGTAAAGCACTTGTTTCCGCTGGTCCGCAGAAATAAATTTTCTGAATTGACCGAAAGGAAGCCCCTGGCATGAAAGTGCCAGGGGCTTTCTTTTATGAAAATATCTGGAGAAATAAAATAGTTCCCTGCCCGAAAGTACAGACTGATGGGACAGGAAACTATTTTACAGCACACTCTAAAATAATGCAAAAAATTTCAGCACCACAGAGCGTGAATTGCTGCGTCACTGGTTTTCGCCGTACCCTGATACGCCTTCAAAATAGAAAATAAGGCAGATCAGCAGGACAAGAGCAGTTCACGTACCATTTCTGCATCAAAGGTAACAGCGGAAACATGGTTGACTTCTATCTGATATAACGCATTTGCTGCGATATGCTCAGCAGCCTGCTCAAGATCACGAATACCGCTTGTGTTTTCGTGGCAGGAGATTACGGCATCGAGTCCTTCCGGCGTCAGAATGCATTCCTTTTCTTTCATACCGATACGTTTTAACACCTTTGGAAGTGCATAGCGGGAGAAAATGATTTTCTTTTCTTCCGGTGTGTAATCCGGAATTTCAATCACAGCGAAGCGGGACATCAGCGGAGCACTGATCTGGTCCTTGTCGTTTGCGGTTGCAATCGGGTATACACCGACGGTCGGGATCATACATTCGATATAGTTATCGGTAAAACCAAGATTATCAAGAAGGGTCAGCAGAACATCTGCCGGGTTTCCGTTTCCTTTGCCGGAGGCAGCCTTGTCGAGCTCATTGATGATAAAGACGAGATTGGATTCACCAGCCATGGAAAAAGCATCCATGATGATTCCCGGTTTTGCGTTTGCGTAGATGCGGGAACTTCCAGTCAGCTGTTCCGGGTCATTAATCGAACTCATATCGAGTGTTGTCCACGGTAGTTTTAAGATACGCGCAACGGCATAAGCAATCTGCGATTTTCCGGTTCCGGCAGGACCGATCAGTAACAGACCATAGGCCGGCAGTGTATGAGTCCGGTTAATCTGAATGATGGTTTCGATAATTCTCTGCTTCACACGTTCCATGCCATATAGCTCTTCATCGAGGATCCGGCGTGCTTCCACTGGATCAATGGCTTCAAAATAGTTGCTTTTCCATTGAATATTCATCATCATGGAGAGGGCGCGCTGTGCGTGGCGACGTTCTTCGGGAGAGACTTCGTGGGAACGGGCAACAGCGAGGTTTCGACGAGCCCAAAGGCGGATATTGTCCGGCAGCGTTCTTCCAGCACAGTTCATAAAATCAGTGATGGATTGGATGCTGATGAGCTTCATGCTGTCACCGATTTCCTCTTGATCCTCATCCTCAACTTCTTCTTCCGGTGCATTGCTGGCGAGGAGACGCTCAATCATAAACTGTAAAAATCCATCCTCAGCCGAAAGCTTTGCGCCGCCACCGAAAGCGATCTCGCGGATTTTGTAAACTGCATAACCGTCGGATGTTTGTGTACCGGAAAGGCGGACATTGATATGATTTTCGCCAAGCCATTTTAAAAGACTGACAAAACGGGCATCGATCTGAAGAATGTCGGCAATGAAGGTTTCTTCTTCATCTTTAAATTCAAACGAGGTCCGTTTGGATGGGTTTGTGAAAATACCGCAGGGATGATGCGGGAAAGCTTTCTCTTTTGTATCCAGAATAAGAATCGGCTGATCTGGAGAAGTAAACGGTGCGTTTGTGCGGAAAACAGTATACGTACATTCGGAAACTTTTGCTTTTTCCGGGGAATTGCTGAAATCAAAAACGGGCATGACAGAACCTCCTAATAAAATAAGTGCTTATTGGTACAATAAAAACAGTGTAGCACGAATTAAAAAATCCTGCAATCAATATGCAGAATTTTGTATTTTTATGCTATGAAAATATTGGGCAAGCGGATATTCGAAATGGAAGCAGGGGACTTACTAGATTCGGTTAAATTTTCGGAAGGCATAAAAAAGCCCTCCGGGCAGGATCACACTGCGGCGGAGGGAAATTATGTCATCAAAGCAAGCTGTCGTAAGAAAGAAGCTCGCAAAACGGGAATCTTTCTTACACTGAAAAAGGAATGGCATCAGGAAACAGCGTTGGTTTTGGAAAAGCCCGGAAGCTGTACCAGCACGATCGCTGCAAACATCAGAATACAGCCGGAGAGCTCGCGACCGGAGAGTGCCTGATGAAGGAAAATCCAACCGGCGAGAACGGAAAAAACGGATTCCAGGCTCATCAGCAGAGAAGCCATGGTGGGATTTAATCCTTTCTGCCCGATAATCTGCAGGGTATAGCCGACACCAGAAGAGAGAATTCCGGCATAGAGAATCGGTATCCAGGCGTGCAGAAGGTTGGAAACGTTTACGGTTTCAAAGAGGGCCATACAGACAGCTGACAGGATCGAACAGGTAAAAAACTGAATGCAGGACATTTTGATGCCGTCGACAAGCGGAGAAAAATGATCAATAACCAGAATATGTATGGTAAATCCGAGCGCACAGGCAAGCACAAGAAGATCACCCTTCTGCAAAGAGAAGGATCCGTCTGTCATGCAGAGCAGATAGAGACCGGCAACGGCAATGAGAACTGCGAGCCAGACCTTCGGTTGTACTCGTTTTCGGAGGAACAGGCCGCAGACCGGAACAAGGACGATGTAAAGTGCAGTGATAAAACCGGCCTTTCCGACGGTTGTGTACTGGATGCCGATCTGCTGCAGGGTCGAGGCGACAAACAGTGCGATGCCGCAGAGAATACCGCCCGCCCAGAGTGTTTTTGGCTGTGTGCCATTTTCTGACGAAGCATCTGGCGGTAGGGTTCGCTTTTTACGCGAGGAGAAAAAGACAATCAGCGGAAGAAGCGTAAGTCCGCCGAGCAGGTTTCGTGCCGCGTTGAACGTAAAAGGTCCGACATAATCCATACCGGTCTGCTGTGCGACAAAGGCAGAACCCCAGATCGCAGCGGTCAGAAGCAGAAGCGCTGACTGTCGGTACTTATGAGAAACAGTATTCATAATAGAAAAAACCTCCTGAAATTGATACGATATTCATCATAGCACAAACAGATGGAAAAAGCGAACGGAAAAATGTCGGAAAAGACGGAAAAATAGCACAAATAATCATAATGACGAAAGAGTGCAGATGTTGCGAAAACGGATATGTGAAAAATGAGCAGAACAAAGGGAGTTAAAAAGAGTAAAATGAGCAATTTAACCAACATAAAACAAAAAAAGAACACCAAAAACAAAAAATAGACACTGTTTTTCTAACAGTCTTTGTGTATAATGAATTCATCAAGCAAGAACGAAAACCTTAAGGAGGTAAAAAGTATGAAAAAGCGTAACATGAAAGTCCTTGCACTGTTAATGACAGTGACAATGGCAGGAACGATGCTTGCCGGATGTGGAGACAGCGGAAGCACAAGCACTAGTTCAAGCGGAGGAGCAACAGCATCCTCCAGCGGAACAGCAGATGCATCAAGCGATGCCACAGCAGCATCTTCCAGCACAGCAGATGCTTCCAGCGAAGATACCACAGGTTCAGATGATGTGGTAGGAGAGCTTCCAAGAAATGAAACTCTTTACTTCGCAGGACAGCAGTGGGGTACCGTCAACGATTACAACCCAATGTCCGCAAACTCAAACAATGCAATGGTTATAGCACAGGGCGATGCTTCACGTGTACTTGTTTATGAAACTCTTTATATGTGGAATCCATTGGATGCAAAAATGTATCCGTTGCTTGCAGACGGAGATCCAGTGTGGAACGACAATCGTACCGAGATCACAGTGAAAATCAAAGCTGACGCAAAATGGAATGACGGCACACCGGTTACTGCAAAAGATGTAGCAGCTACCTATCATGCACATGTAGATTACAATTCTTCTACCGGCGCTGAAATGAAGAGCTACATTGCAGATGTTGTTGCACAGGATGACAGTACCGTAGTCTTCAAACTGACAACCGATGACTCCGGCGAAGCAGTTAACCCGGTTCTTGCGGAAAGATATCTTCCAATGCTTTATATCATGCAGGAAAACTATCTGAAGACCGTAGCTGACAGAAACAACAACGATGCTGAAGCAATTAAAATGGATAAGATGGACGATCTGGTAACTTCCGGACCGTACAAAAAATACTTTGACAATGACCAGAACGTAGTTCTGATCCGCGATGATAATTATTGGGGACAGGCAGATTCCATGTGGGGTAAGCTTCCGGTTCCGAAATATATTTCTCACCCGATCTTTAAAGATAACGCAGCAGCTACCACCGCATTCCAGAATGGTGATATTGATGTGGCACAGATATTCATCACAGACCTTCAGAAATTGTGGTTAGAGCAGGATCTTCCGATTTCTACCTATGTTGATGAAGCACCGTATCAGCTGTGTATGACAATGCCTACCCTGTTCTTTAATACAGAAGTAGAAGGACTGGATCAGGTAGCTGTTCGTAAGGCAATCGCTATGGCAGTTGACTACGATCAGGTTATTTCTTCAGCAATGTCCGGACAGTCTCCTACCTTCGCAGATGTTCCGCGTTCTGTCATGAACCCGACCGATGCTGAGCAGGCTATGGTGGATCAGGATGCCTTAAAAGAGTATCAGTGGTCCAATGCCGATGTAGAAGGTGCTAAGAAGCTTCTGGACGATGCCGGAATCGTAGACACCGACGGAGACGGAATCCGTGAGTACAACGGAAAGAACCTTTCCTATAAGGCTGAGTGCCCGACAGGATGGTCTGACTGGAATGCAACCCTTGAAATCGTAGCAGCAGCAGGAAAGAATATTGGTATCAACATTGAGACCTACTTCCCGGAAGCAGCAAACTACAGCACGGATTACAGTACCGGAAACTTCGAAATCACCATGCAGTCCGGCCCTGGTACATCGGTTGCCAACCCGTACATGAGATGCCGTTTCTTCATGAGCTCTGATTACAACGATCTTGAGGTTAACTTCAGTGGTAACTTCGGTCATTATCAGAACGACCGTGTAGATGAAATCCTTGCAGCAATTCCTCATGAGACCGATGATGCAAAACTGAAAGATTACTATACAGAACTTTCCAAGATTATGCTGGAAGAGTGCCCGTGTGTACCGTTGATGTACAGACCGCAGGTATTCCACGAAGTAAACGAGTCCGTATGGACCAACTATCCGCAGAAAGACGATGGAAGTAACGTTCCTCCGATGGACTGCACCGATGGTTATGGCGTAGCAGCACTGTACAATCTGGGACTGGTTGACGGCTGATTTGCCAAACAGAAAGAAAGTTCATACTGAATTGTAACAGAGGCGGCCGGAGCCGGGGTGCTCCGGCCGCTTTTAAAAATCAGAAGGAGGGTTCTTCTATGAAAGGAATGAAAAAGTATTATACGCAGAAGATCTTGTGGTATCTTCTGACGTTAGTCTTTGCGGTACTGCTGAACTTCATTCTTCCGCGTCTGATGCCGGGTGATCCGGTTTCAACTATTGCGTCCAAATCGGTAGAAGGTATGACCGATGCGACTGCAATTCAGAAAGTATATGAAGACTATGCAGCAAAATTTGGTATTAACAAACCAATGTATGTCCAGTTTTTTACCTGGGTAAAAAATGCACTTCGCGGTGATTTCGGCATTTCTTTCAGCCAGTATCCGCGTACCGTATCCGATATTATTTCCAGTTCGGTTCTGTGGACCATATGTTTACAGCTTCCGGCCATTATTGTTGGATGGATTCTTGGTAACCTGCTTGGTGCAATTGCAGCTTACATGAAAGGTGTTTTCGACAAGGCAATCCTTCCGGCATTCCTGTTTATCAGTAACGTACCTGCCTTTGGTATGGCAACCGTACTTTTATTTGTTTTCTCACTGAAATTACATATTGCACCTGCAGCAGGCGGCTATGCGAGCAGTATGATTCCGCATATGAGCCTTGCTTTTATGAAATCTGTGCTTTCACATTACCAGTTGCCGTTCTGGTCTATCGTAATCATCACGATCGGCGGCCAGGCTATTGGTATGCGTTCAATGTCAATTTATGAATTGAATGCCGACTATGTAAAATACAGTCGTTTCCTTGGAATCAAGGATCATACGATTGTGAAATATGTGTTCCGTAACGCAATGCTTCCGCAGATCACCGGTCTTGCAATGTCCCTTGGTACCATGATAGGCGGCAACCTGGTAGCTGAGATGGTATTCAGTTATCCGGGACTTGGAACAACGATGCTCTCAGCAGTTACCGGCCAGGATTATCCGCTGCTTTCTGCCTGTACGTTAATCATTACCATCATGGTTCTGCTGGCCAACCTGCTTGTTGAACTTCTGTATGCAGTCATTGACCCACGTGTCAAAGCATCCCAGCAGGATTAGAAAGGAGAATACGCTATGAAAAATACAATCAAACAGATTTTTCATTCAGGAAAATTCGTGACAGGATTTGTAATCTTCTTGGCAATTCTCCTGACCATTATCATCTATCCGTTTGTTGTGGCAAAAGATCCGCTGGCAATGATCGGAAACGGAAACTTTTTCAAACCGGGTACCTATCTTTCGATTCAGGACACCGTAAATTCCGGCAAAACGTATAAGATGAATGTTGATGCAACCGCATCCATCGTTGAAAGTAAACTGACAATGGACAACCGTTCTATGATGGCAGAATGGCTGGAAAAATACGGCGGTGTAGATGCCAGTGAAATCGATGTTACCGATGCAGAAGGTCTGATTGCGCTTTGGGAGGAAAAATATGACCCAAATGCAGAACAGAAAGGCCTTATCGCAGCAAAAAAGAAAAAATATCAGCGTCTTGACAAAGAGATCGATGGTATTTTAGAAGATGTTCCAACTATTATTGCCGAGAAAAATGAAGAGACCGGTGAGCTGGAAGAGGTTCAGAGCATCGACAGCAAGCAGTACATCAATGAAAAAGATGTCATTAACCGTCAGAACTTTGTTCTTGGTACAGATAACTTTGGTCGTGATGTTTTGACTGAGCTGATCTCTGCAACAGGTTCATCCCTGAAAATTGGTCTGGTTGCGGGAATCATTGCAACCGTGATCGGACTGTTCCTCGGACTTCTTGCAGGTTACCTTGGAGGTTTTGTGGACAACCTGATTCTGTTCTTTACCAACTTGTTCACCGTTATCCCATCCTTCGTTCTCTTGATCCTCATCTCCTACAGCGTAGGTGAGTCTCAGAGGGGAATCATGATGGTGGCACTCCTGATCGGAATTACCGCATGGCCGTGGACAACACGTTCCGTACGTTCCCAGGTTATTTCTCTTCGAAACCGTGACCATGTAAACCTTTCCAAACTGTCCGGCCACAGCATGCTGCGGATTGTCCTTACCGACATCCTTCCGTACGTTGCATCCTACGTTGTTATGGCCTTCATTCTCCAGATTTCCTCCGGAATTCTGGCAGAGGCACAGCTTTCTATGATCGGACTTGGACCGGCGACCACAAAGACTGCAACACTTGGTCTTATGATGCAATGGGCAACCCAGTACAATGCACACTTAAACGGTGCATGGTGGGCATATTTCCCGGTCATTCTTGTAATCGCACTTATTTCATTCTCTCTTAACCTGATGAACACCGGTCTTGACCAGGTATTCAACCCGCAGTTAAGAGACTAAGGAGGCAGCTATGGGAAAAGTAATGCTGGAAGTAAACAATCTGAAAACGAAATATGTAACGCGTTTTCATGAAGATGTATACGCCGTAGACGGAGTCTCCCTGAAAATTGAAGAGGGAAAATCCCTTGGTGTAGCCGGAGAGTCCGGCTGTGGTAAATCAACACTGGCGCTGTCCCTGATGGGCTATTATTTCGCGCCACTGCATTACATCAGCGGTGACATCATTGTAGATGGAAGAAAGATTTCCGGAATGAAACCGGATGATGTAAGAAAAAATATCCTTGGTAATGAGATTGCCTACATTCCACAGGCGGCAATGAATGCTCTAAATCCGACACAGAAAATCATTCGATTTGTGGAAGATGTTATTCATGCGCATGATCCGAAAATGCCGAAAAAAGACATTTATGATCTGGCAAAAGAGCGTTTTGAAATCCTGGGATTGCCGGAAGAGGTTCTGCAGAAACACGCCGTAGAACTTTCCGGTGGTATGAAACAGAGAACGGTAATTGCAATTTCCACCATCCTTTCTCCGAAGGTACTGATCGCCGATGAGCCGTCATCCGCGCTGGATGTAACTTCCCAGAAAATGGTTATCAAAATGATGCGTGACCTGATGGAAAAAGGATTTATCAAATCCATGATCTTCATCACACACGAGCTGCCGCTTCTTTACAACGTAACCGATGATATTATGGTTATGTATGCCGGACAGATCGTAGAAAAGGGTACCGCAAAAGAAATGGTATTCGATCCGCTGCATCCGTATTCCAAAGGTCTGATGGGATCGATCATCGTTCCGGAGGAAGGTGTAAGAGAACAGAAGCTGACTGCAATTCCGGGAACTCCGCCAAACCTGAAGCATCCGCCGGAGGGCTGCCGCTTTGCAGACCGCTGTCCTTATGCACAACCAACCTGCCGCGGTATGAAACCAGAGGTCATCGAGCTGCCAAACGGAAGAGAGTACCGCTGCCTGATGTCTGAGAGAAAGATTCGGGAGGTGTATGCAAATGCGTGATGGAAAAGAATTAAAACCATGCCTCTCCGGAAGAGGTGTAACGAAAGTGTTTGGTTTTGGTGATGCCAAAACGGTCGCTGTAGATCATGTGGATTTCGATTTTCATGAGGGTGAATTTGTTTCCATCGTAGGAGAATCCGGATCCGGAAAAACAACGCTTTCCAAAATGCTGCTCGGACTGATCAGTGTAACCGAAGGCGAAATTGATTTCCAGGGTAAACCAAGAGACATTTCGAACGGAAAGAAGAAAAAAGAGTACTGGAAGGGAATTCAGGCGATTTTCCAGGATCCGTTCGCTTCCTACAATATGTTCAAACGTGTAGATTCTGTTCTGCTGGATTGCATTAACATGCGCGGTGACAAAAATCTGCCGAAAGAAGAAAAAGAACGTCTGATGACAGAGGCCTGCAGCTTTGTTAACTTAAAATACGCAGAACTGACAAACAAATATCCATTTGAGCTGTCAGGAGGCCAGATGCAGCGACTGATGATTGCACGTATTTTCCTTCTGAAACCAAAGATTCTGCTTGCCGATGAGCCGACGTCCATGATTGATGCCTGCTCACGTGCAACGATCCTTGATATGCTGCTGAAGTTGCGTGATGAGATCAATATGACGATTATCTTCATCACCCACGATATTGGTCTTGCTTACTATGTATCCGATAATGTTTATATTATGGAGCATGGAAAATTTGTGGAATCGGGACCGGCAGAAGAAGTAATTCTTCACCCGACAGCAGCGTATACCAAACGTCTGATCAGCGATGTTCCAAAGATTTATGAACCGTGGGATCTGACAACGGTATAACAATGGTACGAAAGCTGTTTCCCTGGAATCATGCTTTGCGTCATATATGAGTCTTGCGAAAAGAGAGACGGTGCACGGAAAAAAAGTGTACCGTCTTCTCTTTTTGTCAATAATTTTTCTGAAAAAATTGCTTTTTAAAGAAAAAACTGGTAAAATTAGTAAGGTTACAGAACCGAAAAGAAAACTGGGGGATGAAAAATGCGAAACTGGTTTCGCGGACTGAAACTGAACCAAAAATTTACCGTAACAACGTTGATCTTTATTTTTATTCCGCTTTTTGGCATGATGTGCTTTGGGTTTAGGAGTATCAAAAAGAATGCCATAGATCATGGGGTAAATGAAGCAGTAACGGCAATAGATCTTACCTGTGCGGAGGTGAATGCAAAAGCGAATGCCTGCTCAATGGTTGTAGATACGCTGCAGGAGTATGAACCGTTGGAAAAATATCTTCTTCATCTCAGGAGGGGAGAGGAGATCTCGGAGAGCTATTATCAGCAATTTCGAAACAACAGCATCAGCATAATCGATAAAATGCAGGAGGCAATGCCAGATCTGTACCAGATCCATATTTTTGCCATGGCAGATGGTTTTCTGGAGCAGCAGCCGATCCTGTACCAGAAGGAAAAGATGAAAAACTGCGCCTGGTACCGAAGCTATCAGGGCGGAGGACAGTGGTTTTTTGACATACAGGAAAAAAATATTATCTCCGGTACAAAAAAAGAAGGTTCCCATTTGATGACTTATGTACGGGAACTGCGGGATCAAAGCGGAGGAAGGCTTGGCGTGATCGAGGTATCCATGCGTATGGCAGACATATTTCCCGAAATTTATCGATCCGGTGACAGCAGCTGGGCCTGCTTTGTTGATGAAAATTGGAATTTATATGACTGCGGAAAAACAGCGGCAGCCTGCAAATGGCAGTCCTATCGGGGGCTGATTCTGTTCCGGGCAGGAATCCGTGACAGAAAAGAGAGTCAGCAGAGCGCGGTGATTGACCGGAAAAACGTTGCAATTGTGCTTCGGAAAGTCGATAAACTCAATGGAATGTTTGTAACACTGACCAATTTGGATGATGCAACCGGAAACATGATCAAACAGCAGCAGAGAATGCTGCTTGAATTTGCCGGCTTCGGGCTGCTTCTGATTGTGGTGGTCAATCTGATTGTGCGTGGCCTGCTGAAGGAGTTTTATGACGTCCTGTGTGAGATGCGTCAGATTGACAATGGAACAACAAAGATAAAGGTTTGTTACAGCGCAGAAGAGATGCGGGAAATGAGCTATGGTATCAACGGAATGCTGGAGAGAATTCAGAAACAGAACGAGGAAAGCATCAAAAGGGAGGCAGCGCTGAAAGATACGGCAATCCGGGCAATGCAGAACCAGATTAACGCTCATTTTATTTATAATGTTCTGGAATCCATTAAGATGATGGCTGAGATTAATGAAGAGTATACGATTTCCGATGCGGTAACAGCACTTGGTGAAATGCTGCACTACAATATGCGCTGGAATAAATTTCTGGTAACCGTTCAGGATGAGATGAATTATATTCAGAACTATGTGGAACTGATGAATCTGCGGTATGATTTCACAATTACATTATCTGTTCAGATACCGGAAAATTTGTATCGGCAGGATATCCCCAAGATGTCTCTTCAGCCGATTGTGGAAAATGCAATCACACATGGAATTGAGGAGCTGGATGCAGACGCCGTCATTGAAATCAAAGGAATAGAGCATGAAAAGAGCTTTGAGATTGAAATCACAGATTCCGGAATAGGCATGTCAGAAAAGCAGCTTGCAATTCTGAGACGTAAACTAAGAATGCGCCTGAATTCAGATACACAGCCGAAACATGGAATCGGGCTTCGGAATGTACAGGACAGAATCCACATTCAATTTGGAACAGAGTATGGACTGTCAGTTTATACAAAAGAGCATTGCTATACGAAGGTGAGCATTCATCTTCCCATCACGAGGGGGAAATATTCTCCGATGGATCAAGAGGGTGACGAGAAAGAGGAAGAAAAAGAAAATGAATACACTGCTGGTTGTAGAAGATGAAAAATTGATTCGACAGGGAATCGTGGCGATGATCCGGCGAAGCAGCGTGCCGGTGGAGGAGATTCTGGAGTGTCGAAACGGAGAAGAGGCATTGGAGATTTTGAGAAAACAGAGGGTGGACGTCATGTTCACTGATATCCGTATGCCCAAAATGGACGGTCTGACACTGGTCAACAAAATGGAGGAGCTGTCACAGAAACCTGTTGTTATTGTTTTAAGTGGCTATGATGAATTTTCCTATGCGGTTGAAATGATGAAACATGGAGTTCGGGACTATATTTTAAAACCGATCAAGCGGGAGACGATAGAACAGCTTCTGGAAAATCTGGAACGAGAGCTTTCGGAGACCCGGGAAACGGAAGAAGAGGAAGAACGGTGCTTTTTAAATCAGCTCCGTTATCTGATGATGAATGCAGAAATGGCCGAAGAAAAAGAATGGATGGATATGGAAAGCAGGCTCCGGCGCCACATCGGAAACGACAGCTTCCGGATCCTGCTGACCAGCAAGGCAAATGGGGAACGGTTTTCGAAATGCAGCGGAATTCTGCTGGAAGGCGTAGAAGGAGGAGTTCTGTATCTTCTGCCGGAACCGGAGGCAGAGCGGATCATGAAAGAAAAAGATGAGAGATTTTGTCTCGGAGTGGGAAAAGAACATCGTTCTGTGATGGAAATTCCAGAGGCATACCAGGAAGCACTGCTGGCCCGGGAAATGGCATTTATACAGAAAAATCCTGTGGAAGAATATCAGAAAAAATGTTTTGAGGAAAAGCCGGAGCTGGCACAGTTTCAGGAAAAATTTATTCTGCAGGTGCCAACGGACCGGGCAGATACTGTGCTGCGAAAAATGCGGAACTGGTATTTTGAGGCGGCGCATCAGAGGGTCTCCCCCTATCAGCTTCTGACAGTGACGGAAGCAATCTGCAAAGAACTGGATCTTTTTTACCGCATGCCGGAAAAACAGGAAAAATGTCCGCGTCCTCTGCAGTACCGTGATGCAGATCTGTTTCTGGATGCGTTTGAAGAATGGATACACGTTTACAGGGAAAGCCTGAAAAGTCAGACAGCCGGAAAAGAAAAAATGGAAGAGGCAATTTCATATATTCGGGAAAATTATGCAAAAGATCTGAATATGGCGATGGTATCTAACCATATTTGCATGAATTATTCGCTGTTTTCAGCAGCGTTTAAAGAACATACCGGTGTGAATTTTGTGAACTATCTGAAGGACATCCGCGATGTGAAGTTAAAGGATCTGCGCGATGAGATCGGTATTGTGCAGCAGGATGTGTACCTGTTTGCGGGAACGATCATCGACAACATCCGCTATGGCAGACCGGATGCGACCGACGAGGAGGTCATCCGCGCAGCGAAAGCGGCCAATGCACATGAATTTATCATGGAGCTGGCGGACGGCTACGACACCGATATCGGCCAGCGCGGCGTAAAACTTTCCGGTGGCCAGAAACAACGGCTGTCCATCGCCCGCGTATTCCTCAAAAACCCGCCGATCCTGATTTTCGACGAGGCAACCTCAGCGCTCGACAACGAAAGCGAAAAAGTCGTCCAGAAATCTTTGGAACTTCTGGCGAAAGACAGGACAACCTTCGTGATTGCGCACCGGCTGTCCACAATCCGGAATGCAAAGCGGATTCTGGTGCTGACGGAGAATGGAATTGCGGAGGAAGGCACACATAAGGAACTGCTCGCGAAAGGCGGGATTTATGCGCATTTGTATGAGATGCAGTTTTGATGAAAATTTCATTAGTATGACAGAAAGGCAGCGGAAGAGAAACCGCTGCCTTTTTTGACACTTTCTTATTTTCTTCATACTCTATAAAGAACAGAAAATGAAAGAGGAACATGGTATGGATTCATCCCGTATGAATCGCGGCTGCTGCGGTGCGAACAATATGCAGAACCGCCGCGCCGCTTCAAACAATATGGAACTGAAGATGGAACCAAGGAATTTCCCGCGGAAAATGCAGCATGTAGATCATATGATACCTGCAATGGCGTACGTTCCGATGCAGCGGTTTGAACAGATCTATGATCTTTCCACTGCATTAAAAAATGGAACCTTATTTCCGGAACTCTGTAAACCATTCTGTGGAAAGGGAGGAGGAGAGTGCCTATGATGCCGCAGATGCCATCCCGTGAAAAGCTGCTCGCCTGGATTGATCAGGTCAGCTTTGCTGTTGTTGAAATGAACCTTTACCTCGACACCCACCCGGAGGATGAAGATGCACTTGCCTTTTTCCGGGAAAAAGTGGAGCTTCGAAAAGAAGCACTGAAACAGTACGCAGAACAGTACGGCCCGCTCACGATCGATACCGCCAACGACCGCATGAGCCGTTCTTTCGAATGGGTTATGCAGCCATGGCCGTGGGAAGTCAACCGGAAAGGAGGGTGCTGACGGATGTGGAATTATGAAAAACGCCTCGAGTATCCTGTAAACATCACGACACCAAACCCCAAAATCGCCCAAATTATCATGAGTCAGTACGGTGGACCGGATGGAGAGATGGGCGCATCCATGCGGTATCTCTCTCAGCGTTTCACAGCACCGAACCGAATTGTAGCGGGGGTGTTGAATGATGTTGGTACCGAGGAATTAGCTCATCTCGAAATGGTATCCACGATCGTTCATCAGCTTACCTGTAATCTTTCGCTGGAAGAAATTCAGAATTCCGGTTTTGCTAATTACTATGTAGACCACACAGCCGGAATCTGGCCACAGGCGGCCGGCGGAGTCCCGTTTAATTCCTGCGAATTTCAGTCGAAAGGCGATCCGTTAACAGATCTGTTCGAAGATCTCGCTGCAGAACAGAAAGCCCGGTCAACGTACGACAACATCCTTCGCTTGGTAAAAGATCCGGAGGTAGCTGATCCGATTCGTTTCCTGCGGGCACGTGAGGTTGTGCATTTCCAACGTTTTGGTGAAGCACTGCGTTCTGTACAGGACGAATTGAATTCGAAGAACTTTTATGCGTTTAATCCGTCGTTTGATGCAAAGACTTTCTGTGCGGCACCGCAGCCAGGGGCAGGTCAGGGGAATTGCTGCACAAGATAGTAAATTAAAAATCAAAGAACAGCACACCACTGGAAAATCCCATCTGAAAAACAGGTGGGATTTTTTGGGTTTACAGTAAGAAAATCTTATCCAGTCGTAAATCATTATCCCATCATAATATAGAAAAAAGACTTTCAAAAACAGAAAAGTCAGAAAGGATGTTCCATGGAAGCAATGAATTATGTAAAGCCCGAACTCATCGTCGTTGCGTTCGTGCTGTATTTTTTCGGTGTTGCTTTGCGGCAGGCGCAGGCGGTGAAGAATAAGTACATTCCGCTGATCTTAGGCGGCATCAGCATGGTGCTGTGTGCGGTTTGGGTGATGGCGACGAGTGAGATTGAGACGGCGAAGGAGGGGGCGATGGCGGTTTTTACGGCGGTCACGCAGGGGATTCTGGTGGCGGGGCTGAGCAATTATGTGAATCAGATTATCAAGCAGATCCATAAGCCGGAGTGAACGGCGCTTCAAAAAATCTGTGTTATGCCGGAGCAGTCGGAACCGTCAGAAAGGGGAGAATATGAGAATTGATCGGTCGTATCTTGGCAATCAGAATACGTATGCGGAAAACAATCCCTAATGTATCGTAGTCCACAACACCGACAACTTCGCAGCAGGTGCCGATGCGCGGGCACATGCGAGAGCACAGCATGACGGGAATTTCCAGAACATTTCCGCACACTATTACGTCGATGACGGTGACACAGCCTACCAGGCGGCACCGCACAGCCGGGGGTGCTGGCATGTCGGCATTAATTACGGCGGAAAAAATCTGTTTCAGCAGTACGGCAACAAGAACAGCATCGGCGTGGAGATGTGTGTGCAGGCCGGGTATAATTATGAAAAAGCATTTGAGAATACTGCGGCACTGGTGCGGGAGATCATGCGGGAGACGGGGATTCCGCTGGAAAGAGTCTATCGTCATTATGACATCTGCAGCAAATACTGTCCGAGCCAGATCATGAACCGCGGTGACTGGGACCGCATGAAGCGGATGATCGGAAGCGGTGCAGGGAGCACAGGAACGGGAACAGCAGGCAGCGGAACAGGAAAAACGTATGAGCCCGGGATCTATCAGGTGCAGACAGCGGCCCTCAACATCCGTCAGGCACCGGATGCGGACAGCAGGATTGCCGGAACGATCCGGGATCAGGGAAGCTACACGGTGACGGAAATCCAGAACACAAGCTGGGGACGGCTTCTCTCAGGGGCAGGCTGGGTCAACTGCCATACAGCGTATTGCCGTTATGCCGGTCCCGCAAAAGAAAAATCGGCAGAGACAGCAAAGTCATCCGGAAAGACAGTCGCAGAGGACGGAATCTGGGGCGAAAATCTGACGCGCCGTCTGCAGGAACTTTTCGGCACACCGCAGGATGGAAAAATCAGCAATCAGCTGGCCGTCAACCGGAAATTCTGTGATGGCATCACAGCCGCCGAGTGGGACAGTACGCCAAAAGGCGGATCGGCCCTTGTAAAAGAAATGCAGAAATGGGCATCGGCCGGCATGGACGGCTATATCGGTCCGCAGACAATCCTCGCCTGGCAGAAAAAACTCGGTACGCCGATCGACGGCACAGTAAGCAGCCCATCCGCCATGGTAAAAAAACTGCAGAAGTGGTGCAACCAGAAATAGAAAAAAGAATACTCAAAGACCCGGTTTTGTGTTATACTGGAAGATAGTTTAAAATGAACAGAAAGAAAAGAGCTTCAAAAAAGACTCGAAGTGTCAAATGTAAAATACAAAAGAGAAAAAATAAAGGTAATTTTTGCATACAGATTCATCGGGGGGAATTGCGGCTGACAGGAGAGAACAACAGCAGATGAGAAAAAAGGCAGTAAAAAATGCAGGAATGATACGAATTTATCTGAATATGGCATGGAAACTTTTGCAGAAAAACCTGCTTAGCATCGTGATATTTGAGACGGTCTACCGCCTGTTTTCCAGCCGGCTGGTTTCAAGACTCGCCAATGCGGCGATCAACTTTTCCTTAAAACAGCTCGGAACGAGTTATATGACATCGGAAAACTTCAACAAGATCATGCTGCATCCGCTGACCCTTCTGCTGATTTTTGGAATTCTGCTTGTTTTCTTTTTCTGTATGCTGTTTGAAATCTATGCTGTCATGGCGGCTCTGGAGGCCTCCTGGAAACGAAAACGGATTTCCGTTCCTGTCATGATGCTTGCCGGCGGAAGAGGAGCTGCACAGTTTGTGCGTGCCCGCCCGTGGACCTGGTTTTTTTACATGGCAGCGAGCTTCCCGTACCTTTGGCTGCACAGCAGCTACAGCGCCATCCGCAGTATGAAACTGCTTCAGGTTTCCCTGACGAAGATTTTCAATGCCTTCCCGGCATACTGGATCCCGGTGGTGCTGACGATTCTGCTTATCGCGTTCTCGTTTGTGTTTTCCTACACCATCCCGTTCCGGTGCATGATGACGGAAAAAGAGAAAAATACCCATCTGCGGGTGCGCCAGACACTGGAAAAACGCGTGCTGCGTGAGCTTGGCATCAACGTCTTTTTCCAGGTGATGATTTTTCTGATTACGTGGGTTTTGTATCTGATTTTCGGAACGGCTGTCGTTGCCTATGCAAAGCTGGTGAAAACGCCGTCTACCGTTGTCAGTACCGTCATCGTCTACGGTGACTGGGTCAAATCGACGATGAGCCTGATCGGCGGAGCGTTCGGCCTTATCGGAAGCATTACGTATCTGTATCTGATTTTTATCCGTTCCTCCCGAAAGGGCTACCAGAAGAGCCGGACAACGAAAAAGCCGAGCTCGAAGCTGGTACGCACATTCTGCGGTCCGGTAACGGCGGTGGTTCTCACGATCGCCATGCTGGCGGGAGAAACGGTTTATCTTGTATATGCCATGCGCGCAACACGTGCAGAGGCAACGGCTTCCTCCCAGTATATTTCGGTGTCAGCGCACCGGGGCGGAGCCAGAAAAGCACCGGAAAATACGATGAGCGCGATCAAATATGCAGTGGACAGCATGTCGGATTACGCGGAGATCGATGTACAGGAGACGAGTGATGGTGAGATTGTCCTTATGCACGACACAAATCTGAGGCGGACAACCGGTCTGAATGCCAGCATCTGGACCCTGACCTACGATGAAATCAGCCAGCTCGATGCCGGTGTACGATTCAACAAAAAATTCCGCGGCGAGCAGATTCCGAAGCTGGAAGAAGTCATCGCGTACGCGAAAGGAAAAATCAACCTGAATATCGAAGTAAAATACAACGGCCACAACCAGAATATTGTCAAAAAAGTGGTGAAAATCATCGAGGACAATGACTTTGTGGATCAGTGTGTGCTGACTTCCATGAACTACAATTTCCTCAGGCAGGCAAAGAAAATCAATCCGGATATCAAGACCGGGTATACGATGAAAATGTCGTACGGAGGCCTGGAGGATATGGACGCGGCGGACTTCTTTTCTGTAAAATATACGTACATCACAGAAAGCTTTGTAGAGCATGCGCACAGTCTTGGTAAAGAAGTCTGTGCCTGGACGCTGAATTATCAGGGAGATATGCAGCGGATGGTCAACTGCGGCGTGGACAACATTATCACGGACGATCCGGAGCTGGTGCGTAAGGTTATCCTCGGAACGACCGACCGAAATCCGGGCTTTGTCAGCCTGCTTGGCTATGCACTGAAATAAATGGAGTAAAACAATGGAGGTGGAAACTTCATGGCAGAGAAAGTAAACATGCCATCCCAGAAGAAAGAAAAGAAGAAAAAGAGGAAGAAAAAACTTCCTTCGGATTTTTATGATTATAACCTGCTGGCCTGCACTATTTTGCTGGTCAGCTTCGGACTGATTATGCTGTACAGCGCGAGTGCCTACGAGGCGGCCAGTACATTCAAGGGAAATGATATGTATTATTTCACGCATCAGGCGGGGCTTTCTGCTATTGTTCTGGTGGGGATTGTGATATTGTCGAAGTTTGTAGATTATCATAGTGTATGGTTCCAGCGGATTGCAGCACTGGTATACTGGGGAAGTCTCCTTCTGATGGCGGCGGTAAGGTTTACGCCGCTTGGTTATGAAGCCTACGGGGCGAGAAGATGGCTCCGGATCGGCGGTGGCAGTCTTCAGCCTGCGGAGATTGGAAAGCTGGGGCTGATTCTGTATTTGCCATACATTATCCTGAAGATGGGAAAAAATATGCGTACCATCCGCGCAAAAGCAATTGTCCTCGGACTTGGCGTGCTGCAGGCGCTGGCTGCGTGGATTCTGACGGACAACCTGAGTACCGCCATTATTCTGGGACTCATCGCCTGCGTCATTTTGTTTCTGGCGGACCCGGAGGTAAAATTTTATGCGCGTGTGATTCCGGGCGCGGCGGTAATTGGCGTTTTTGCGATTATCATTTTAAAAAATAATCTGCAGATCTTTGAAAGAATAGGCGGTGACTTCCGGTCGAACCGTATCTATGAATGGCTTTCCGGAGGCAGCTATCAGATTCTGCAGGGACTTTATGCGATTGGATCCGGTGGATTTCTCGGAAAAGGACTTGGCAACAGTACGCAGAAGATTACAACAATTCCGGAAGCACAGAACGATATGATCTTCTCGATCATCTGCGAGGAGCTTGGAATATTTGGCGCGATTCTTGTATTGCTGCTGTTTGGCTACCTGCTGTACCGTCTGTTTGTGGTTGCACAGAATGCGCCGGACGCGTATGGAATGCTGATGGTGAGCGGCGTTTTTGCACATATTTCCATTCAGGTTATTCTGAACCTGTGCGTTGTTCTGAAACTGATGCCGGCAACGGGAATTACCCTTCCATTTATCAGTTACGGAGGAACATCGGTGCTCTTTATCCTGACGGAAATCGGCATTGCCCTGTGCGTCTCCCGCTTTATTGTGTTCCAGGATGGAAAGAGCGGAGAAGGAGAGGCACAGGTGGAAGAACAGTAAAAGTAGAAAAATCTATTGACAAATGCCGGAATAACAGATACACTTTTTTCGAAAGAAATACTGGCTGCCGGGTAGAGGCAGGAAGGAGCAGAACAATGTTAGAAAAGATAAAAGAAATTTTAGTAGAACAGCTCAACTGTGATGCAGACAGCATCAACGAAGATACCTCTTTTAAAGATGACCTGGGTGCAGATTCCCTGGATCTCTACGAGATGGTTATGGCATTAGAAGACGAGTACGGAATTGAAATCGACACCGACGAACTGACAGACCTTTCTACCGTCGGCGACTTTATGGAATATTTGAAACAGCACGGCGTAGAGGTCTGAAAAAGAGCATTGCCGCTGGCAAAAGTGGAAGGATGGTGCAGCTCGGAAGAAACGCCGGGCTGTTTTCCATTCTAAATAAATGGTGGAAGGGAACAGACAAAAGGATTGTTCCAGAAAAACCAGAAATCAGGAGAAAAGAAAAATGAGCAATGTAAAAACAAGATTTGCACCGAGCCCGACAGGCCGGATGCATGTAGGAAATCTGCGTACTGCCCTGTATGCGTATCTGATCGCAAAACACGATGACGGAACCTTTATGCTCCGTATCGAGGATACCGACCAGGAGCGTTTCCAGGAAGGCGCACTTGATATCATCTACCGTACCTTAAAAGAGACCGGCCTGGTACACGACGAGGGACCGGACAAAGACGGCGGCTGCGGCCCGTACGTACAGAGCGAGCGTAATGCAGCAGGTCTGTACCTGAAATACGCAAAACAGCTGGTAGAGCAGGGTGACGCTTATTACTGCTTCTGTGACGCAGAGCGCCTGAGCCAGTGCAAGCGTAACGTAGGCGGAAAAGAAATCTCGATCTACGACAAACACTGCCTTGGTCTTTCCAAAGAGGAAGTAGAGGCCAATCTGGCAGCCGGCAAACCGTACGTCATCCGTTTCAATATGCCGACCGAAGGAACCACAACCTTCCACGATGAGATCTACGGAGACATCACCGTAAACAACGAGGAGCTGGAAGACCTGATCCTGATCAAATCCGACGGATATCCGACCTACAACTTCGCAAACGTCATCGACGACCATCTGATGGGTGTAACCCACGTTGTCCGCGGTAATGAGTATCTGTCCTCATCCCCGAAATACAACCGTATTTACGAGGCATTCGGCTGGGAAGTTCCGGTTTACGTACACTGTCCGCTGATCACCAACGAGGAGCATCAGAAGCTGTCCAAACGCTGCGGCCATTCTTCTTATGAAGACCTGATCGATCAGGGCTTCTTAAAAGATGCCATTGTCAACTTCGTAGCCCTTCTTGGATGGAGCCCGGAAGGAAACCGCGAGATCTATTCTCTCGAGGAGCTGGTAAAAATCTTCGATTACCACCACATCAGCAAATCTCCGGCCGTTTTCGATATGACAAAACTCCGCTGGATGAACGGCGAGTACATGAAGGCAATGGACGACGAGAAGTTCTATGAGATGGCGCTTCCGTATATCCAGAAGACAATCCACCGTCCGCTCGATTTTAAGAAAATTGCAGCCATGGTAAAAACAAGAATCGAAGTATTCCCGGATATTGCAGACCTCATCGACTTCTTCGAGGAAGTTCCGGAATACGACGCTTCGATGTACACTCACAAAAAGATGAAGACAAACGAGGAGACCTCCCTTGCACTTCTTCAGGAAGTAAAACCGCTGCTGGCAGCGCAGGAAGATTTCAGCAATGATGCTCTCTTTGAGATGCTCAGCGCATTCGGAAAAGAAAAAGGATACAAGACCGGTTATATTATGTGGCCGATCCGTACCGCTCTTTCCGGAAAACAGATGACACCGGCCGGCGCAACGGAAATCCTTGAGGTTCTGGGAAAAGAGGAGTCTCTTGCCCGCATCGACAAAGCGATTGAGAAATTATCCAAATGATATATAATAATTCACAGAAAAAAGCGGTGATGCATACCACCGGCCCCATGATGGTCCTTGCCGGACCGGGGTCGGGGAAAACCGCAGTGATTACGGGGCGGACCTGCCAGCTTGTAACGAGCGGCATTTCCGCCTCTCGTATTCTTGTCGTAACATTTACGCGTGCGGCGGCAAAAGAGATGAAGGAGCGGTATTTGAAGGCGATGGGAAAGACGAGTACCCAGGTCACCTTTGGAACGTTCCACGGGGTATTCTACGCGATTCTGCGCCATACGTATCGCATGTCCGGCAACAATATTTTAAGCGAGGAAGAGAAAAAGCGGCTGATGCGCGAGCTGGTCAACCACTATGCCAGAGACCTGGAGGAAGAGGATCTCGAGGAAAATCTGGCGCGCGAAATCAGCACTGTGAAGAACAATCAGATCCCGCTGGAACATTACTATTCCGCCTGTATGCCGCAGGAAAAGTTCCGCGAAATCTATGAGGCGTATGAGAAATGGCGGAAGGAGAACAAAAAACTCGATTTCGACGATCTGATGGTGCAGTGCAAACGTCTCTTTCTGGAGCGGCCGGAGGTCCTCCGCGCCTGGCAGCAGAAATTTCAGTATATCCTGATTGACGAGTTTCAGGACATCAGCCCCGTGCAGTATGAGATTGTGCGGATGCTGGCGCTGCCGGAAAATAACCTCTTTATTGTCGGGGATGACGATCAGTCGATTTATCAGTTCCGCGGGGCCAAGCCGGAGATCATGCTGAATTTTCCGAAAGATTACCCGGGCGCGGCGCAGGTAGTGCTCGATAAAAATTACCGTAGTACGGAATTTATCGTGAAGCGGTCCCAATGCCTGATCCACCACAACAAAAAGCGGTATGAAAAGGCGATTTCCACCAACAACGAGAAAGGCGCTCCGGTTGCAATCCGGGGATATAAGAACCCGCGCGAGGAGATGCGTGCCGTTGCCGAGGAGCTGCGGGAGGCGGAGAAAAACGGCTGTCCGTATGAAGAGATGGCGCTTTTGTTCCGCACGAATCTTGGCTGCCGGACAGCAATAGAGGAACTGATGGAAGCACAGATCCCGTTCCAGATGCGGGATGCCCTGCCGGATCTCTATGACCACTGGATTGCGAAAGATCTGCTGACGTATCTGAATCTTGCGATGGGAAGCCGGAAGCGCGGCGAGTTTTTAAAGATTGCCAACCGCCCGAACCGTTATCTGTCGCGGGATGCCTTTGAGGAGGCGACTGTTTCGTTCGATGCACTTCTGGAATATTACGAAGAAAAAGACTGGATGTGCCAGCGGATCCGCAAACTGGAGCAGGATATCACGACACTGACGCATTTATCGCCGTTCGGCGCGGTCAATTACATCCGCTATGCGATCGGCTATGAACAGTATGTGAAGGAATATGTTGCATACCGCCATCTGAAAGAGGATGATCTGATTTCCGTTTTGGACGAGCTGCAGGAGGCGGCAAAGAGCCAGAAAAGCATCGAGGGCTGGTTTGCACATATTGAGGAATACCAGCAGAAGATGAAGGAAAAACAGAAGCAGCGCGCAGAGAGTGCGGAAGGAGTTATGGTTTCCACCCTGCACAGCGTCAAGGGACTCGAGTACGACAAGGTCTATCTTCTTGACGTCAACGAGGGCGTAATGCCGTATCAGAAAGCAGTCCTTGCGGAGGCGATCGAGGAGGAGCGGCGGATGTTCTACGTCGGAATGACGCGCGCCCGGAAAGAGCTGACGCTCTGTTATGTGGAGGAACGGTTTGAAAAGAAAGTCGAGCCGTCCCGGTTCCTGGACGAGGTGATCCAGTAAATTTGTACTGTTGTGAAAGATGTTGAAAATAAATTTACTAATTGATAAAATTTTAACAAATAATACATTGACAAAGTTTTAACAATGAAGTATAGTAATACCTGTAAGCGGGAACAATAAGATGACCGCAAAGCGAGGAGGAAAAACATTATGAAAATTTTATTTTACGATACCCAGAGCTACGACAGAGAATCTTTCGACCGAACCAAAGAGCAGTTTCCAGAAATTGAAGTGGAATATTTAAAAACCGGCCTTGCTGCAAGAACCGCTTCCCTGGCAAAGGGCTACGATGCCGTGTGCGCCTTCGTAAACTCCGATGTCGGAACAAAAACCGTAGAAGCACTGCATGAGGCAGGCGTCAAGCTGATCCTGATGCGCTGCGCAGGCTTCAACAACGTAGATTTAAAGACAGCTGCAAAATACGGCATTGATGTACGCCGTGTACCGGGTTACTCCCCGGAGGCTGTAGCTGAGCATGCGATGACACTGGCCATGACGGTCAACCGCCACATGCACAAAGCATATACGAAAGTAAGAGAAAACGACTTCAGCCTGGGCGGACTGATGGGATTTAACTTCTATCAGAAGACCGCCGGAATCGTCGGAACCGGAAAAATCGGTGCGGCTATGGCAAGAATCTGCCGCGGTTTCGGCATGAAAGTCATTGCTTACGATGTATACCAGAATGAATCCTTAAAAGATTTTGTTACGTACGTAACTCTTGATGAACTGCTGGCACAGAGTGATCTGATCTCCCTGCACTGCCCGCTGATGGACAGCACATACCACATGATCAACCGCGAGAGCATCAAAAAGATGAAAGACGGCGTGATCCTGGTCAATACGTCCCGCGGAGGTCTGGTAAAGACAGACGACCTGATCGAGGGAATCCGTGCAAGAAAATTCTTCGGCGTCGGCCTTGACGTATACGAGGAGGAAACCCCGAACGTATTCGAGGACCGTTCCGATGAGATTCTGGAGCACTCCACCACAGCACGTCTCCTGTCCTTCCCGAACGTTATGATCACTTCACATCAGGGATTCTTCACCGAGGAAGCACTGCGTGCGATTGCAGAGACCACACTGCAGAATGCACTGGATTTCGAGGCGGGAAAAGAGACCCCGAACATTGTCCGTGCATAATGGAAATCCACTAGAAAACAGTTATCTTATAAGAGAACAAGAGACAACCCATTTTCGGCGGGTTGTCTCTTTTAAATTATGAGAAAATAGTGTATGATGGTAGATAGCAGAAAAAACGGCCAGAGAAAAACACTGGCCGGATACAAAAGGAGAGCAGGATTTTATGGACTGTAAAGAAGCAGAAAAATTAATACAGCCATACGTGCAGGGAAATATGCCGGAGAAAGAGATGGAACCGTTTATTTCCCATATCCGGAAATGCCATACATGCCACGAGGAACTGGAGACATATTTTATTGTGAACCGTGCGATGGCATATTTTGAGGATGACGCGCCCGATTCCTACAATCTGACAGGACTTCTGGAACGCGATCTGGAGAAAAAAGAGGAAGAAGCGAGACACCGCCGGTACAAAGATACGTTTTTCCGGGTGCTGATGCTGATTCTCGTTCTGTTTCTGGTGCTCCTGGCTTTGCACTATTTTGAAGTGATAGAATTACCCTGGCTGAAAGGATTATTATGAGTGATAAAATCGTATTACTGGACGGACACAGTATTCTGAACCGGGCTTTTTACGGCGTACCGGATCTGTCCAATGCAGAAGGACTGCACACGAACGCCGTATATGGATTCCTGAATATTCTGTTTAAAATTCTCGATGAGGAGCAGCCGCAGTATCTTGCCGTGGCGTTTGACCTCCATGCACCGACATTCCGCCACAAAATGTATGATCAGTACAAGGGAACGAGAAAGCCGATGCCGCAGGAATTGCGCGAACAGGTCCCGGTGATCCAGGAAGTGCTCGCAGCAATGGACATTGAGATTGTCACAAAAGAGGGCTATGAGGCGGATGATATCTTAGGAACGCTCGGCCGCAAATGCGAGGCGGAAGGGATGGAAGTTACGATCGTATCCGGAGACCGCGACCTGCTGCAGCTTGCAACGGACCACATTCTGATCCGGATTCCAAAGACCGTAAAGCGTGTGACGACGATTGAAAATTACCACACGGCAGAGGTGTTGGAAAAATACAGTCTTCTCCCGAAACAGATCATCGATCTGAAAGCGCTGATGGGCGATACCGCAGACAATATCCCGGGTCTGCCGGGTGTCGGCGAGAAAACCGCGACGAAAATCCTGCTGCAGTACGAGACACTGGAAAATGCGCATGCACATTTCGAGGAGATCAAACCGAACAAGGCAAAAGAGGCGATGCGTGATCATTATGATCTGGCGGAATTAAGCAAAAAACTTGCAACGATTGATACCGATGCGCCGGTGGAGCTCGACCGTGAAAAAGCGGCACTCTCGAATTTTTATACACCAAAAGCGTATGAGATGTTCAAACGTCTGGAGTTTAAAAACCTGCTGGGCCGCTTCGAGGAGACGAATGCAGAACCAGAGGATGCCGTCTTTCTGCGCACCGTAACGGATTTTTCCGAGGCGGAAGAACTCTTTGGAACCATCGCGAAGGAGGAGAAGGCAGGAGCCGCTCTTCTGACAGAAGAAACCCCGAAGGACGGACCGATGGCAGATCGGAGCCGTTCACTTGTCGGTATGGCAGTTGCGTATGGAAGCGGAGAGCCGGATGTTGTTTACTTCCCAGCAGAAGGTTTCCTGACCGGAGATTATTTAAAAGAAAAATTGACTGAGCTGCAGAAGCAGATTCCGGTTTTCTGCGTCATGGACGGAAAAGAATTTCTGAAGGATATGCCGGACGCCGATGAAGCCCATCTGTTTGATGCCGGAATTGCCGCGTATTTATTAAATCCATTGAAATCACAGTATTCGTACGATGATATCGTAAAAGAGTACGTACACCGCTATGTGCCGGCAGTGGAAGAGATCTTCGGCGGAAGCAAGATTCCGGCCGCAGGAAAGATGACGCCGGAACAGCAGGAGTCGTATGCAGGTCATCAGGCGTATGCTGTATTTGCCGCACAGGAAAACATGGAAAAGCTGCTGAAGGAGCAGGGCATGTGGGATCTGTACCGGAATGTGGAGATTCCGCTGGTGTTTACGCTCCGTCAGATGGAAGCGGATGGAATCGCCGCAGAAAAAGAAGCACTTTCCGTTTACGGAGCTGATCTGGCGGAGCGGATCGGAGAGCTGGAGGCACAGATCTACGAGGAGGCTGGCGAGGAGTTTAACATCAATTCCCCGAAGCAGCTCGGCGTGATTCTGTTTGAAAAGCTGCAGCTTCCGGGCGGCAAAAAGACCAAGACGGGTTATTCCACCGCCGCCGATGTGCTCGAAAAGCTCGCACCGGATCACAAACTCGTTGCCGATATTCTGGAGTACCGCCAGCTTGCCAAACTGAAATCGACGTACGCCGACGGTCTGCAGGCCGTGATCGGGAAAGATGGAAGAATCCATTCGACATTTAACCAGACCATCACCGCGACCGGCCGCATCAGCAGTACCGATCCGAATCTGCAGAACATTCCGGTGCGGATGGAGCTTGGCCGTCTGATCCGGAAAGCCTTCGTGCCAAAGCCTGGCTGTGTCTTTCTGGATGCCGACTATTCCCAGATTGAGCTCCGCGTGCTGGCCCATATGTCGGGCGATGAAAACCTGATCGAGGCGTACCGCGAGGCGGAGGATATCCACCGCATGACGGCATCGAAAGTGTTCCATGTGCCGCTTGAAGAGGTAACACCGCTGCAGAGAAGAAATGCGAAGGCGGTCAACTTCGGTATCGTATACGGCATCAGTTCGTTCGGTCTGGGCCAGGATCTCGGCATCAGCCGGAAAGAGGCAGAGGCCTATATCCAGCAGTATTTCGAGACGTATCCGGGTATCCATGAGTTTTTGAACCGCTGCGTGGAGGATGCCAAAGAGAAAGGCTATTCCGTGACGATGTTCGGACGCAGACGGCCGATGCCGGAGCTGAAATCGAGCAACTTTATGCAGCGGTCATTCGGCGAGCGCGTTGCGATGAATGCGCCGATCCAGGGAACGGCGGCGGATATTATTAAAATAGCGATGATCCGCGTGGCGAAACGGCTGAAAGAGGAGCAGTTAAAGACCAGACTTCTTCTTCAGGTACACGATGAGCTGCTGCTGGAAGTGCCGGAAGACGAGCTCGAAAAGGCAGAACAGATCCTGGAAGAGGAGATGACCGGGGCAGCACATCTGGCTGTCAAACTCGAGATCGATATGCACACAGGAAACAACTGGTACGAGGCGAAATAGCGCACTCATACCAGGAGCGAAAGGATACAAAAGAATGAAAGTTTTTGGAATTACAGGCGGCGTGGGCGCCGGAAAAAGCGAAGTGCTCACGTACCTTGGACAGAATTATGATGCAACGGTGATCCAGGCGGACGAGGCAGGTTACCTTGTGATGCTGCCGGGCGGCGAATGCTATGGAGAGATTGTGAAGCTGTTCGGCAGACAGATCACCACAGAGACCGGCGAACTTGACCGGAAACGGATTGCTGAGATCGTTTTTCAGGACGAAGAAAAGTTAAAAGCCCTGAATGCGATCGTTCATCCGGCGGTAAAACGGTATATCAAAAAAGCCATTGCAGCTGCGGAAAAAGCAGGGACGGAATACGTCTTTGTGGAGGCCGCACTCTTAATTGAAGAAAAATATGATGAAATTTGTGATGAACTGTGGTATATTTATGCGGATGAAGAAGTCCGGAAGGAGCGATTGATCGAAGGACGCGGCTATTCCGAGAAGAAAGTACGCGAAATCATGGCAAATCAGCTTTCCGAGGATGAATTCAGCAGCCACTGCGATTTTGAAATCGACAACAGCGGCGATTTTGAGGAAACAAAAAAACAGTTAGACCATAGGATGAAAAAATATGAAACTTTGTAGTATTGCAAGTGGTTCGAGCGGAAACTGCATTTTCGCGGGAAGCGAGACCACAAGCCTTCTGATCGATGCGGGCATCAGCGGAAAGCGCGTGGAGGCGGGACTGGCTGTTCTCGACCGCAGCGCGAAGGAGCTGGACGGCATTCTCGTGACACATGAGCATTCCGATCATATCCAGGGCCTTGGCGTGCTGGCGCGCCGGTATGGTATTCCGATTTACGCAACGGATGGAACAATTCAGGCGATGCAGCAGACGAAGAGCCTTGGAAAGTTTCCGGAGGGGATTTTTCACACGATTCACGCGGATGACACGTTTACACTGGGAGACATCGCCGTACATCCGTTTACGATCTCCCACGATGCGGCAGAGCCGGTCGGCTACCGCATGGAATCCGGCGGGAAATCGATTGCGATTGCGACGGATCTTGGCGTTTACAGCGATTACACGGTTCAGAATCTGACCGGGCTGGATGCCGTTTTGTTAGAGGCAAATCACGACGAGAACATGCTTGCGGTCGGACCGTACCCGTATCCGTTAAAACAGCGGATCGCCGGGGCAAAAGGCCATTTATCGAACCTGGCGGCAGGCCATCTCCTCTGCGAGATTCTGCACGACAATCTGCAGGAAGTGCTGCTCGGCCATCTGAGCAAGGAAAATAATTATGAGGCACTGGCCTTTGAAACCGTGGCCTGCGAGGTCACAACGGGTGATAATCCGTATCACTCGGGTGATTTTCATCTCGCTGTCGCTAAAAGAAGTGAAGTATCACCGTTAATTGAGGTTTAAATATACATTTTTAGAGCTACATACCATGTTTTTCGCAAGGCCGCCATTACCGGTTTTTCCGGGGCTTTGACATAAAACCAGAAAAAGGAGAATGGAAACATGAAGAAGACAATTATCACTGTCGTAGGCAAGGACACCGTGGGCATTATCGCAAAGGTATGTAATTATCTGGCAGAGAACCAGGTAAACATCGAAGACATTTCTCAGACGATTGTGCAGGGATATTTCAACATGATGATGGTAACGGACGTCTCCAAGAGCGAGAAATCCAACGCAGAGCTTGCAAAAGATCTGGAGGAGCTTGGAAGTTCCATCGGCGTTGTCATCCGCTGCCAGCATGAAGATATTTTCAATATGATGCACCGTATCTAAAGCGAAGGAGAAAAACGACATGATAAATCTGTTTGAAGTAAAGGAAACGAACGAGATGATCGAAAAAGAGAATCTGGACGTTCGTACCATTACCCTTGGAATCAGTCTTATGGACTGTATCGACTCCAATCTTGACAAGCTGAACCGCAAAATCTACGACAAAATCACGACGACTGCCAGAAATCTGGTTTCCGTAGGTGAGGAGATCGAGGGCGAGTTCGGTATTCCGATTGTAAACAAGAGAATTTCCGTTACCCCGATTGCCTTAGTCGGCGCAGCAGCCTGCAGAACGCCGGAGGATTTCGTGACGATTGCACAGACTCTGGACCGTGCGGCAAAAGAAGTCGGCGTCAATTTCCTCGGCGGCTATTCCGCTCTGGTAAGCAAAGGTATGACGACAGCAGATGAGCTTCTGATCCGTTCTATCCCGAAGGCACTGGCTGTGACGGATTTTGTCTGCAGCTCCATCAACCTTGGCTCCACTAAAACCGGTATCAACATGGATGCTGTCAAACTGATGGGTGAGATCATCAAGAAGACGGCGGAGGCAAGCAAAGAGAACAACTGCCTTGGATGCGCAAAACTCGTTGTTTTCTGCAATGCACCGGACGACAACCCGTTCATGGCAGGCGCTTTCCACGGCGTAACCGAGGCGGATGCCATCATCAATGTCGGCGTTTCCGGCCCTGGTGTTGTCAAACATGCTCTGGAAAAAGTACGCGGCGAGAACTTTGAGGTACTCTGCGAGACGATCAAGAAGACGGCGTTTAAGGTAACGCGTGTCGGACAGCTCGTTGCACAGGAGGCTTCGAAACGGCTGAACATTCCGTTTGGTATCATTGACCTTTCCCTGGCACCGACTCCGGCGATCGGAGATTCCGTTGCGGATATCCTTGAGGAGATCGGCCTCGAGCACGCAGGTGCACCGGGAACGACAGCGGCGCTGGCGCTTCTGAACGATCAGGTGAAAAAGGGCGGTGTTATGGCATCTTCCTATGTCGGCGGTCTCTCCGGCGCATTCATCCCGGTTTCTGAGGATCAGGGTATGATCAACGCAGTCAACGACGGCGCACTGACCATTGAAAAACTCGAGGCAATGACCTGTGTCTGCTCCGTAGGTCTTGATATGATCGCCATCCCGGGAGACACGAAAGCATCGACCATCTCCGGAATCATCGCAGATGAGCTTGCCATCGGTATGGTCAACCAGAAAACAACGGCAGTCCGCCTGATCCCGGTCATCGGAAAAGGCGTGGGCGAGACCGTAGAATTCGGCGGCCTCCTCGGCTATGCACCGATCATGCCGGTCAACAACTTCTCCTGCGAGGCATTCGTCAACAGAACAGGAAGAATCCCGGCACCGATTCATTCGTTTAAAAACTAAAGAGAAAGCTGAAAAGCCGGCAGTGATCCTGAATGGAAAGGATCGCTGCCGGCTTTTTTACCATCTGCGCAAATAAAAATAGTAATTTTAAGGAATGTATAGTATGATATATTACATACTGATAATTTTACTTGCAACCCATAAAAAGTGTAAGAAAAAATGAATTATTACGGGGAACTTCAGCGATAGCAGCCGTTGTTCTAGCAATACCTCTGCGGATGTGCATGTGAAGGCCGCCATAGAAAACACAAAGTATTATTTGAACAAAAACGGCAAAATGCAGACTGGCTGGCAGAAGATCGGTGGAAAATGGTATTACATGGATAAGAACGGAGCGCTGCAGGAATCTAAATGGATCAGCGGAATTTATTATGTAAAAGTCGATGGGCAGTCCGTTCGTCTGATGAAAGACCGGAAAGCTTTCCTTCCTCCCGGTAAATCGCACGGATCGGGTTCATGATGAGGTACAAAACAGACTGTTTCCTCAGATCTTTCGGTATGACCTCCAGTGCCTCATGGAACTTGCGCCTGTAATGTACCCAGCACCCTGCGATCTTCAGATCTCCAAAATATGATGTTCCTCAACTTCGACTTTTCAGGCACAAAGCGGTAACATCTTGATATGGCATCTGGAAGCTGTTTTCATTCTTTTTGCCGATCTGTTTTTTCTTTTTGGCTGCTCTTATTGGACAGCACGATCTGTTCCATCATCAGCTGCATCTTATCATTGCGGGTCTGTGTCTGTTTTGTCAGTTCCTCCATCTGATCCTGAAGACAGAGAAACAGAAGAAAATATATCTGCCGAAAGTCCATTTCCGTTTTTGATACACATCACTGGAACTTCGGGCACAGTTGCTGTTCTTTTTTTGCCTTTTAACGCTAAAAGGTAATGTTTTTCTTGTGTGCAGTAAAGTGTTAGAGTATAATAAAACCAGTTTTTTTGCATAAGTTTAGGCGGAGAATCCTGCCGTAGTAGGATCCTTTCTTACGGTGTTATTTCACAGACGTAACCATAATAGTTTTACTGCAGGGGGGATAGAAAATGAAAACAAAAGAGATTCAGGAACTCTATCAAATAAAATTACATAGTATGGACACGATCCTGCATCAGATATCGCTTATGGATCAGGTGGAAAATGAGCAGGAGCTGTCAGAAATTATTCACTCTTTGTTGCAGGCGATTGGAAACTATACAGGGGCAGACCGGGTATATGTTTTTGACTGGGAAACTGATCAGAAGGACAGTCTGAGCAATGCATTTGAATGGTGTGCCGATGGAGTGGCACCAGAGATAGATAACCTTCAGGCAATCCCGGTCAGTTCGATGCCGAACTGGGTGAAACGATTTGAAAACAAGGAAGTAATCGTGATTCATGATCTGGAAGCGACAAAAAATTCTGAACCGGAAGAATATGAATTGTTAAAAACACAGGAAATATGTTCCTTGATTGCGGTGCCGATTTATGCCAATCATCAGATGAATGGATTCATCGGGGTAGATAATCCTGATTTGAGGCAGAATGAGATTTCCATTACACTGCTGTCTGATGTTGGCGGACATCTTGGATGTGTGAGGGAAAATCTGAAAAGTACGGTACTGTTGAAAAAGGCTCTTGATGAGGCGACAAAGAGGTCAGAGATTATTGCCGCAATTGCTACGTTGTATGTAACAATCGTACAAGCCAATGTTAAAGAGCGGACATATGAGCTTTTGAAAGGCCATGACCTTGTGCAAAAAATCCTTGGACAAAAGGGGAAAATTGATGATGTTATGGAAAGACTTCCAACAGCATTTGCCGCCCAGGAAGAGAGAAAAAAATACCGGGAGTTTCTTGACTTTGATACATTGACAGAGAGACTTCGTAATACGAATTTTGTTTCGATTGAATTTATGGGAGTAAACGGAGAATGGCGGCTGGCCAGATTTATTGTAAAGAGCAGAGATGCACATGGAAACGCTGTGGATGTGCTTTATGTCGTACGAGATATTACGGAAGAAAAATCACGGGAACTCATGTATCAGAAACAGCTTAAGGAAAGCATGGAAGATGCTCATCGCGCGAATCTTTCAAAAACAGCCTTTCTCCGGCGTATGAGCCACGATATCCGTACACCGCTAAACGGAATCGTGGGGATGATCCATATCGCTGAAAAATATAACAATGATGTGGTCAAGTTAAGGGAATGCAGGAAGAAGGTACTTCAGTCCGCCGATTATCTGCAAAATCTGATCAACAATGTCCTGGATATCAGCAAACTGGAATCCGGTTCCCTTGTGTTGGAACATAAATCCTTTGATCTGGCAGAACTGTTAAGGAATAATCTGACGGTTGTTGCAATGAGTGCTTATGAGAATGGTGTAAGATTTGAAGGCGGCGTGGAAGCAAGCACAATCCGCCACAGATATTTGATTGGAAGTCCGGTACATCTGAGCAGGGTTTTAATGAATCTTTCTTCCAACGCGATTAAATACAATCATTTTCATGGAACAGTGAATGTTCATTGCGAAGAATTATCGGATGATGGGAATATAGCTGTTTTTCAGTTTGTATGTTCAGATACCGGTCTTGGTATGAGTGAAGAATTTCAAAAACATGCGTTTGATGCTTTTGCGCAGGAAGGCAAACAGTCAACTACAACATTCAGTGGCTCCGGTCTGGGACTTTCGATTGTCAAAGATATTGTTGAACGGATGGGTGGAACGATAGAACTGGAAAGCGAAGAAAATGTAGGAAGCACGTTTACAGTTACGGTTCCATTTGAAATAGATTATTTGGTTGAAAATAATGATTCACAGAAGGACAGCTACTCACAGGATATGGATCTGTCAGGAAAACGGGTGCTTCTTGTTGAAGATAATGTCATTAATATGGAGATAGCCCATGCAATCCTGGAGGAGGAGCATCTGAACATTACAGAAGCGAAAAACGGAAAAGAGGCATTTGAAATATTTCAGAATTCCAGGTTGGATGAGTATGATGTCATCATCATGGATGTGATGATGCCGGTCATGGATGGACTGGAAGCAACAAAAGCAATTCGTATGCTGGAACGTGAAGATGCCAAAAAGATTCCAATCATTGCCATGACGGCAAATGCTTTTGAGGAAGATCGGAAAGCATGTCTGGAGGCCGGGATGAATGAACATATTGGAAAGCCGATTGATATTCCGCAATTAAAAAGAGTGATCACAAAACTGCTGACAAAAAAGGGGTAGTAAACGCAAAAACATAATCATTCATTGAAATTAAGAAAAACTATAGTAATTTTATTAGGACTTTTGATATTTAGCAGTCACCCTGGCAGGGTGCAAAAACACAGATAACACGAAAGAAGAAACC
>OOAZ01000347.1_pt1 | contig 42287 bp, 39 predicted proteins | sample 1671221 | NCBI WGS metagenome assembly OOAZ01 (sample SAMN06348134, study PRJEB24527) | human gut metagenome | biome: human gut; feature: ankylosing spondylitis patient; material: feces | host: Homo sapiens | place: China | collected 2015-10
TGGAAGCAGGCTCGTCTGATACTAACTCAATCACATCGGTAATCTCACAATTCAGGGCTTCGCAGATACGCAGCAGCGTTTTCATACTGATATGCTCGCCCTTGCCCATGTTGGCAATCATGTTGGTTGTCAGACCGGCGGCAAGCCGCAAGTCCTCTTTTCTCATGCCACGCTCTTTCAGGGTGTTCCATAATGGCTGATAGCTGATGTTCATAGGCTTCCCGTCCCTCTTTCCATCGTCAAGTGTTCTGCACCCATTATAGCAGAAATCTTGCGTTTCCACAATATTTCTTGACCGCACCGCCGGTTCCGTCTGGATTGTGTTTTCCCTTTCTTCGCTTTTTTATTACATCTAATTAGCCATAAGCTGTTTAATGCCCTGTGATTTTGCACCCGGATTGTCGTTTCCATATCCCTCTAAGAGGTTGATAACGCCCCAAATGCCTAAGCCTGCGCCCAGTGCGATAACAAGGGTCTGTAATACGTCGATAGCAGAGTTAAAAAATTCCATAAAGCTCCTTTCTGCCGCAAATGCGGCTTGCCCCATAAAAGGGCATAAAAAACGGCGGTCAGTTTTGTAACTGCCGCGGTCATAAGTCCCCGCGCTGCCTATGTGTCTGCCGCGCGGCGGTATTCAGTTTTTAAGTATGGGCGTTATGGATTTTCCAGTAGGGGCGCGTATTCTGTAAGTTGTCTGTTTCTTTGTTACTGCGTCAATTCCTCCTTTCGCTGCTGCTCATACAGGGCTTCACACCGTTTTACAAACTGCCGGATAGCTGTCTGTCGCTGTTGCTCCCGTCGCTCGGCAATGAAAATAAGCCCGTTTATGGCTTCTGTGATTTTCTTATCCTTTTTCTTTCGGATACGTCTATTCATGGTCGGTGTCCTCCTGCAAATCTGCTTCACTGATTTCGTAATAGTCAAAGGGTTCGTCCGGCTTCACAAGGGCGGGTCTGCGCCTTAAATGCTTTTCCATATCAAAGGTATTTTTCTTGTCATAGTCGGACAGGTATTTATAGTTGGGATGCTTTGTAATATCATACTTATCAGAGAAGAACGGGCGCACCCCTCGTAGCTGCAAGATACATTTCCCGCCGTCCATGACTGCAATTTCATCTTCCGTCATAAGCTGCTTGCCTAACTTCTGATAGTTCAGCCCATGCGATACCTCGCGCCCCCGGTTCTCGGAAGTGTTGAAGCTGTCAATGGTTTCTTTCCCCAAGATTTCCGACATTTCTTTGAGGGTGGTTTTCTCCTTGCCGCCCAAGAAAAGGGTGGTGTCGCAGTTGCCGGCTATGGTATCGGCGTTGTCCTTATAGATTGCCTTTAACTGGCTTTGCGACTGTAAGATAATCGACGCGGAGATTTCCCGGCTTCGTATGGTGGCTATGAGCTTTTCAAACTTCGGTATCTGCCCGATATTTGCAAATTCGTCTAACAGACAGCGCACATGGACGGGCAGCCTGCCGCCGTATTCATTATCTGCCTTGTCGCAAAGGAGATTGAAAAGCTGTGTGTAAAGGATTGATACCACAAAGTTAAAAGTATCGTCGGTGTCGCTGATAATGACAAACAGAGCGGTCTTACGGTCGCCTATGGTGTCAAGCTCCATTTCATCAGTTTCCATAAGGTCGCGCAGTTCCTTAATGTCAAAAGGGGAAAGCCGCGCACCGCAGGAAATGAGGATAGAGCTTCGTGTCTTTCCCGCAGATAACAGGAATTTCTTATACTGCCGGACGGCAAAGTGTTCCGGGTCTTTTTCCTCCAACCGTTCAAACATAAGGTCAACGGGGGACTGAAATTCCGGGTCGTCCTCGCGGGCTTCCGACGCATTTATCATTTCAAGCAGCGTCGTGAAGTTCTTTTCTTCCTCCGGGGCTTCGTACCAAATGTAGCCGATAAGGGCGCAGTAAAAGAGCCGTTCCGATTTTACCCAAAAATCCTCCCCGGCTTTTTCCCCGTCCCCTTTGGTGTTGGCAATCAAGGTATTTACCAGTTTCAAAATGTCTTTTTCGCTGCGGAGATAGGCAAAGGGATTGTATTTCATGCTTTTTTTGAAGTTAATCGTGTTCAGCACTTTTATCCGGTAGCCGCCCCGCTGTAAGAGCTTCCCGCACTCGACTAAAACCGTTCCTTTCGGGTCGGTTACAACGTAGCTGCTGTGCATTTGCATTAAGTTGGGCTTCACGAAAAATCTCGTCTTTCCGCTGCCGCTTCCCCCGATAACAAGGATATTTTTATTCCTTGCATACTTCGGCTGCTTCGGGCGGCTGTTCATGGTAAGCCGTTCCGTCTGCGTCAGCAGCACGTTATTCTGAAATACCGGGTCGGTGTAGGGCTTAATATCTTCGGCAGTCCCCCAACGGGCAGAGCCGTATTCGATACCTTTCCGGTATTTCTTCGCGTTCTTGCCTTTGAAGTACACCATAAGCCGGATAAGGACAGCCCCCGCAATACCGATAAGCAAATCCATAGGGGCAAAACTCGGAAGCGGGTTTGCAAAAGCCATAGAAAATCCCTCCCCAAGCGACAACACCTTGCCGGACAGGTCAGCCCCCGGCGAAAGGCGTACCGCCTGCCCGACTTTATCAAAAAGATACACAAAGAACAGATAGGGAATGTTGGGAAGCAGCAGTTTTTTCCAGTTGATAGCGTTCATCTTGCAATCCCCCTGTCTTTGTTTTTTACTTTGTCCCGCTGTGTGTTCAGAGCCGCCGCCTTTTCTTTGAGGGAAACAATCAGCTTTCGGATAGGGGGCTTTTGTTCCTGCGTCAGTTTCTTTGCGGAAAACTCCTTGAAAGCTGCGGTCAGTGCGTCCGCGTCCCGTCCCTTGAAAAACACAAGATAGCGGGGCGGGGTTTCGGTGCTGTCTTTCTTTAGGGCAAAGTCAATCCCGTATTTTTTCGCCGTACTCTCAAAGGCTTTGATATTGTCCTTTGTGATTTCAATGTTGGAAACGCCCGCGTTCTGCTTCATAAGCTGCTTTAGGGTCTGCTTTCCATGCGGGATTTTCTGTCTGTCATGCTGCTTTTTCATCTGTGCAAGCAGGGCTTTCATAGCCTTTTGGAGCTGCTGCGCCGTCAGCTTCCCGGTCTTGATGTAAAGGGCTATGGTCTTTTCGTTGGTTTCCTCCTGCAATGGGTGTCCTCCTTTCGTGTTCTATGGTGGTATGCCCGCCGCCGGGAAGCGGGGCGGGCATGAAAAAAAGAGCGTCCGCTTTCACGCCGCCCTGTTAAATCCGTACCCGCAGCCCGGAAAGGTCTGCCGCCCGAATACCTACAAGATACCAGTTGTCCCCGTACTCCATACGGGTAGGCTTCCATTTGCCCCGCACAAAGACCTCCATGCAGTCGCCGCAATGCAAACCCCCGTAATAGTCGTTTACGTCAAAGCGAATGTCGTAGCGGTCAGCGGTTTCATCAAAAATCAAAGCTCCTGTTCTCTGTGTCATCATAAAATCCTCCTTTAGGTTGGTTTACAGGCTTTCGCCCTCGTTGCAGGTGTAATCGGGTATGCCCTTGCTTCTTGCCGACTGGATAGTGCGCCCGCCGTACATATCGTGAGATACAAGGGACGTGTAATAGCTGCCAATCGTAGACGGGGCATTGAAAAGGGCAGCTTTCATGTACTGCTTGATGTTGCGGATTTTGGTGGTGTTTTCCTGCATACAGTCCAGTACAAAGCGGATATGTTCGCTGTTCAGTTTCATAAATTTTGCTTTTACAAGCTCTGCCGGGTGGTCGTCCCCGGCGATACGGATTGTTCTTCGTTTGGTGCAGACGGTTTCAAGAATAAGGGCAAGGATTTCCTCTATCCTGTCCCGGTCAAGGTATCTGTCCTGTATCAGATAGTCGTACTCGATATTGTCCTTGATGATTTCCTCATACACGCGATATGCGTCTGTCGTTTCCTTTCGCTTCCGTTCCGGCGGCTGTGCCGCGTCCTCTAAGGGAAAGGGATTTAGGGAATGGAAAGGAATGGAATGGGTACTTAATATATCTGTATTTAATTTTTCTTTTGTTGGTAAGTTAGTCTTTAATAGTTCTTTATTTAATTGCGTTGGATTTTCCAACGTAGGTTTTTCCAACATAGGCTTTTCCAATGTTGGATTATCCAATGTTGGTTTTTCCAATGTAGGTAAATCCAACTTAGGCGGCTGCTCATAGATAACATACGTTGTACCGCGTAAGCATCCTTTCTCATCACGTTCCCTTGAACGCTGTATATATCCGGCATTTTCCAGTTCCCGTACTGCTTCCCGGATAGCGTCAATCTTTTCCCGGTTGATAAGGGACAGTCCTGCAAGGGTGTAGTCCCAATCTTCGGGAAGTGAGAGCATTTGCGACAACAAGCCCTTTGCCTTTAAGGAAAGCTCCTTGTTGCGTAAATGGTGGTTGCTCATAACGGTATAACCTTTGTTCTTTTCCACGCGGAAAACTGCCATAGCTTCGTCACTCCTTTTCGTTGGATTTGTTACGCAGTAGAAACGCGGTTTTGAGGGAAAAGGTATCAACCCTTGTCTTTCTCATTTCCACGCTCTAAGAGCCGCATAAATCAAGGCTTTGTTTGCCCTTACTGCGTAACACGAGGGCATAAAAAAAGCAGCGTTCCTGTTCTCCTGTGTAGGAGTGAGAAACGCCGCCTTATAGGTGGTGCTTATTTTATTTTTTCTTTTCGACGTGCCGCGTAAGGTGGTGCAGCGGTCTATCCGGCAGTCCGCAGGTGCTTTTTGCATATCAAGGCTCAATTCGTTAAAAGTAGTAAATGAGTAGTAAAATCAATCTGCAAACCTGCGAATATGCCTGCAAATCAAGCATTTTTCAAGACAATCAACTAATTTATGTTAAATCAGTTGTGTTTTGAGCAAAAATTGAATCATGTACTAATTGACTGCTGCATATAACAATCTATCGAATTTTAGCCTCATTCACCTTATGAACAAGGGTGTATTTGTAAAATGTGCTGAATTTGTGTACTTGTATAATTAAAATGAATCCGATTTGTTGATAAATGTCGAATTGTGTGCTATTATATCAATACATATATTGGCAAAATATTGCGTTGGTAGACTGCTGAATTGTGCTAAGGATTTTCCATGAGTAATTTGTGGGAATGCCTTTTGCTGCTCAAAACGGCTTTCCCTGATTTCAATTGCAGTATTGAAAATAATATGTGTGCAAAGAAGAATGAGGAGTAAGAACATGACAAGGTTTAGGCATGACTTGATTTTGCGGATGATAAAACTGTTAGATGCTGTGCTTGTGACGATACCATTTGCAATGTGCTGGTATCTATACTATGCTAAGCGCGTTGCATCGCCGTACTATGCAAAGGGCGATTACCTGGTCGTGGCACTGTTCTTTGTGCTGTTCATCATCTTTGGACGCGTATACGACGCCTTTCTGATGTCAATGCAGCGTATCTCCGAAATTATCTACGAGCAATTTTTAGCGGCTGCGGTCAGCGACTTTATCATGTACATTGTGATTTGGCTACTGTCCAAGCACCTGCCCAACATTCTTCCTGGCGTGGCAGCTCTTGTGGGGCAGGTTATTATGGCCTCAATTTGGGCTTATAACGCTCACCACGCCTACTTTAAAACCTTCCCGCCGCAGGCCACAGCTGTTATTTATGATACCAGACGTGGCATGGAGCAGCTGATTGGTAAGTACGGTCTTGATGCCAAGTACAAAGTGGTCTCCACAGCTACGGCGGGGGAGTGCATCGAGAATCTTTCCATGCTGGACGGCATCAACACAGTGTTTTTGAGCGGCATCCACAGCCATGATCGGAATATTATTCTGAAATACTGTGTAGAAAACAACATTACCGTATTTGTTGTCCCGCGCATCGGTGACACCATTATGTCCGGTGCGCATCACATGCATATGTTCCACCTGCCGATGCTTCGTGTTGGCCGGTATAATCCTCAGCCGGAGTATCTGTTTGTAAAACGACTGCTGGATATTGTCATTTCTGCTATTGCGCTTGTGATTTTGAGTCCGATTTTCCTTGTAACGGCTATTGCCATCAAAGCAACGGATCACGGCCCAGTCTTTTACAAGCAAATTCGTTTAACGAAGGATGGCAAAGAATTCGGTATTCTCAAATTCAGAAGCATGCGGGTCGATGCTGAAAAGGATGGCGTCGCCCGTCTTTCCAGCGGCGAAAACGATGATCGCATCACGCCCGTTGGCAAAATCATTCGTGCCTGCCGCGTTGATGAATTGCCACAGCTTATAAATATCTTGAAGGGTGACTTGAGCATCGTCGGCCCCCGTCCGGAGCGCCCTGAGATTGCAGCTCAGTACTGTGAGGAAATGCCGGAATTCGTGCTGCGGTTGCAGGCCAAAGCTGGCCTGACTGGGTATGCGCAGGTTTATGGCAAGTACAATACTACTCCTTACGACAAACTGACTATGGATCTGATGTACATAGCGCATCCGAGCATTGTCGAGGATTTGAAAATCATGTTTGCTACAGTAAAAATTTTGTTTACGCCAGAAAGTACGGAGGGTGTCAGTGAGGGGCAGACCACTGCTATGGGGATAGAAGGTTGAAGAAAGGATCCGTCTAATGAAAAAAGCTGTAATGCTGATTAATGATACGACCTATGCGTTCAATTTACGCAGTGCGATTATTGAGAAGTTGATAAGTGAAAATTTTGAAGTAGTAGTTGTCGGTCAGCTGTTGAAGCATCAGGATAAGCTGAAAGCTATGGGGGCAAGCCTGATCGGTGTAGAAACTGGTCGCCACGGAACAAATCCTTTTTCAGACTTGCAGCTGATGAACACATATAAAAAGATTCTGAAAACTGAAAGGCCCGATGTAGTACTTTCTTACAATATTAAACCTAACGTTTATGGCGGTATGGTGTGTCAACAGTTAAAGATTCCATACCTGCCAAATGTAACGGGCTTGGGTACACCCGTAGAAAACCCGGGTCCCTTGCAGAAATTGACAACGCGCTTGTACAAGATCGGTGTGGCCGGGGCTAACTGCATCTTCTTCCAGAACAGTGAAAATCAGGCATTCTTCGAGAACCGCCACATGATGCCAAAGCGTGCAAAAGTTCGGTTGCTGCCCGGATCGGGGGTAGACCTTGAGGCGCATCCTGCTTTTGAATATCCGGAAGGGGACACGATTCACTTTCAGTATACGTCCAGAATCCTAAAGGAAAAGGGAATAGACCTGTATCTGGCGGCAGCAAAAGCAATCCACGAAAAGTACCCCAGCACGGTGTTTCATATCTGCGGCGGCTGCGATGATGAACGCTACATACAAATTTTAAAAGAGGCCCAGGCTGCGGGCTATATCGTTTACCACGGCCAGCAAAAAGACATGACACCGTTCCTGAAACAGGCTGCCTGCATCGTGCATCCTTCTTATTACCCGGAGGGCATGAGCAACGTTCTTCTGGAAGGCGCAGCTAGTGCGCGGCCTATCATTGCCACAGACCGTGCGGGATGTCGTGAAACAGTTGAAGACGGTGTGACCGGCTTCCTCATCCCCATTAAAGATGAGCAGGCGCTGATTGAAGCACTGGAAAAATTTATGCAGATGACGCCGCAGCAGCGCAAAGCCATGGGCCTTGCAGGTCGTGCCAAGATGGAACGTGAGTTTGACCGCAGACTGGTCGTGCAGGCCTATTGGGAAGAAATTCAGAGAGCTTTAGGTGATATGGATGTGTAATATGCCGATTCGGGTTTTACAAGTTCTCGGAGGACTTGAAGCAGGCGGCGCCGAATCGTTTGTAATGAATTTATACCGAAAAATTGATAAAAGAAATGTCCAATTTGATTTTGTCAAACATATTACACACAAAGGTGTTTTTGAAGATGAAATTCATCAAATGGGCGGAAAGATTTATCAATGCCCCCGATATACAGGAAAAAATCACTTTGCATACTGTAAATGGTGGGACGACTTTTTTGAAGAACACCCAGAATATCATATGATTCATGGACATGTACGCAGCACAGCTGCAATCTATTTAAAAATAGCGAAGAAGCACGACTTGGTTACAATTGCACATAGTCACAGCACATCCAACGGAAGCGGAGTATCCGCGATGGTAAAGGATTTAATGCAGCTTCCTATTCGCAATACAGCAGATTACCTTTTCGCGTGTTCTGATAGGGCTGGAGAATGGTTATTTGGTAAAAAGGCCACGAAAATGCCTAACTATCAAATGATCCCTAACGGCATTGACCTCAGTCGTTTTGCGTTTGACGAGAAAAAGCGCTTTCAAATGCGGAAAGAGCTTTTTATCGATGAGACCGCACTAGTCTTAGGCCATGTTGGCCGTATGACAGAACCGAAAAACCACAAATTCCTCTTGCAGCTATTTGCAAAGTACCATAGTGAAAATCCCAATAGTAAACTCTTGCTGGTCGGAGACGGCGAACTGTATGAAGAAGTACAGCAGCAGTGCAAACAGCTCAAAATCGCTGATGATACGATTATGGTCGGAAGTAAAACGAATACGGAAGATTACTATCAAGCGATGGATGCATTTTTGTTTCCGTCATTATGGGAGGGGCTCGGCATTGTTGCCATAGAAGCGCAGGCGAACGGCTTGCCATGTCTTGTGTCTAAAAATATTCCCCGTGAAGCTTTAGTAGAAGAAAGCGTTAAGGTACTTGATTTGAGGTCAACAGATGAATGGCTGCTGGAGTTGTCCAAAGTTTCTGCCGGGAATAGAAGGCTGGTTGATGAAAAACTGAGATCGTACGATGTCTCAATCGTCGCTATAAGACTGCAAAAATTTTATTTGGAGCATGAGAAGGTGAAATAATGAGTCGATATATTATGCGTTTGGATGATGCATCTGAATATATGGATGTTGAGAAATGGCAGCGCATGGAGAACCTTCTAGACAAATATGGAATCAAGCCGATTGTAGGCGTTATTCCCAATAATCAAGATCCAGATATGGTTGGCGTCTACACCAAAGACGAGCGCTTCTGGAATAAAGCTCAGCAATGGCAAGAAAAAGGGTGGAGCATTGCACTACATGGCTATACCCATGTTTTTGAAACTAAAGAGGGTGGAATTAATCCAGTAAATAGTCGCAGTGAGTTTGCCGGTGTTCCATTGGAACGACAAAAAGAAAAAATACGATTAGGCGTTGCAAAGCTGAAAGAGCATGGGCTTGCCCCCAAAATATTTTTTGCGCCGGCACATACGTTTGATTGCAATACGTTGATTGCACTAAAAGAAGAATCGAACATATGTACTATAAGTGATACCGTGGCCAATGACCAGTATTTCTTGAATGGTTTTTACTTTATACCACAGCAATCTGGCCAAGTTAGGAAGCTGCCATTTAAACTTGTTACATTTTGCTACCATTCTAATAACATGAGTGATGATGATTTTTGTAGGCTGGAACACTATTTACAAAAAAAATCTGAAAAATTCATAGATGTTGAATGCATTAAGTACTCCAAAAGGAAAAGGAGCGCTTTTGATAAAATACTAAGTTCGCTATATTTTGCAAGGAGATAACCTATATGGTTTATGTTGAATATAAGAAACATGGTGTAACTATAGGACACTTATGGTTTACAAGTATTGCCCCTAGCATGGTAAAGCCAGATATTATATATACTCATGGCAGCGAAAAAGCGGGGGGGGGTTATAACACAGTACAGCACACACTGATTACAGATTTAACCGAAGACGAGGATGCTATATATAAAAGAATACGAAAAAATTATCGCTATGAAATAAGACACATAGCAAAAGAAAATGTGCAGTTGCGATATTATTCCGCGAGTGACATGAGAGAAAATTACAATCTCTTGCAAGAATTTGAATCAACCTATAATCAAATGTATGAAAGCAAGGGGTTGAATGTCAAATTCAATATGCCCCTCGTAAAAAAATATATAGATGAGAATGCTATATGCTTTACAATCGCGTTCCATAATGAAGAGCCGCTTGTTTATCATTCATACATAATAGATAAAAGTAATGTACGCTTTTTCTATTCAGCATCACCATTTCGTGTCAAGAATGATTTGGCAACTATGATTGGTCAAATGAATAAGGCTCTCCATTGGTTCGATATAAAAAAGTTCAAGCAAATGGGGATTCTTCTTTACGATTGGGGTGGAATAGCAAATCCGAAAGAACCCAACGGCATTGACACATTTAAAATGGGATTTGGCGGAACAGAAAAGAAATATCACAACAACATAGACGGGTTAACGTTCTTGGGAAAGATTATTGCTTTTATACTTAAATATTAAAAGCAATAGCAACTAATCTAACTAACGGAAAACCTTATTCAGTTTTACCCTCATTCTTTTGCATGTGAAGAAAGCAGAGGAGTATTATCTAATGAATAAGGTTATTTTAATCGGGGGAAATCACCACAATATACTTGGAACAGCGCGCTGCTTCGGAATAAACGGCTTTCATCCATATGGGGTTATCATTGGTGCTGATGCAGGAAGTAGTATTGTGCACAAGTCGAAATATTGGGCAAAAACTTGGGAATTAAAAGCAGATGAAGAAATTCCAGATTTTTTGGTGAGCAACTTTGCAAATGAAACGGAAAAGGCGGTGGTCATTTGCTGTTCGGATGCCTCGGCACAGTGTGTTGATTTAAACTATGACAAATTAAAGAAATATTTTCTACTTCCTTCTGCTTCAGAACAGCAGGGGAAAATATCTGAGTTGATGAACAAACAGTCCCAAGTTGATTTTGCGAACAAATACAAAATTCCAATGGCAAAGAGCTTTATTGTTGATTTGGATAATATTGAAATTCCGTGTGACATGGTATATCCCTGCATCGTTAAGCCTGTTGTAAGTGCGGAAGGGAAAAAGGCAGACATAAAAAAGTGTGAAACGAGAGAACAAACGGAGAAGTACTTGTACTATCTCAAAGGAAAAGGGTATCAACGATTACTTGTACAAGAGTATCTTGAGTATGATGCAGAATACTTAATGGTTGGCGCAATCAACAAGGATAGATGTTGCTGGTTTAATTCTGAAAAAATAAGAGTGTGGCCGGTAATTGGGGGAAGTAGTAGCTATTTACATATTAGCAACAATAATGTAGCAAATGACTTCTACACATCAGTGAGAGATGCATTTTGTATGCTAGGATACGATGGGATATTTGATGTAGAAGCATTCTATGTTAAAGGAAAAATGTATTTAAATGAAATAAACTGGAGAAATTCCGGAACGATCTATTCTGCATTTAGTACGAAAGTTTATTACCCGGTCATATGGTACTATTGGAAAACTGGCCACGAAGTTCCTAATGATCTTAAACTTTCTTGTGCGAATGCTAATATCTATTCAATGGATGAATCACTTGATTTTAGGCATGTTATAGTGAAGAATATATCGCTGAAGCAATGGATAAATGATTGCAAACGGTCAAAAGCATTTGCGCTTTGGTTTCCGAGTGACCTAAAGCCGTCAATTGCAAATTATTGGAACCTCCTTAGAAAACTCATCAGAAGACGCGGAGTATAGTATGAAAAAAAGATTGCTGGTCTTAACAGATAAATATTTTCCACGGCCTTACGCAAATGCTATGTGTGCGCAAGACCTGATTCGAGTTTGGTCACAGCAAGGACATACGGTAGATGTAATTGCATATGCAGACTATGATGGGACTCCTCACAGTTGGGAAGGAAATAGTATTTACTATGTCAAGCCGGATGAAAGACTGAGGCTCTTTTATTATGCGGATACCTACCGCAAAACGATGCGTGGAAAAACAGCCTATTTCTTTGCAAATGCACTATCTAAGGTGAAAGGCACCATTCTTCTGCCTTGGCAGCCGTTTTATTCGTTTTCTTTCCCGAGAAGAATATACATGAAAATGTGTGAGCTTCAAGAAAAAAATGCGTATGACGGAGTCATTGCTATTCTAAATCCACTTGATTCAAATATTGCTGCATGTAAATTTAAAACGAAGTATCCGCAAGTTCCCTATGTTGTGTTTTGCGTAGATACACTAAGAAAGACGTTTATTGAACAGCACATTGGAAAAAAGTTTGCGGATGCCTTTATATGGGAGAAGAAAATCTTAAAATCCTGTGATGCATATTTCTACATGTTATCAAGAAAAAGTGATTATGCGCTGTCAAGATATGATCCGTATCGTCAAAAACTGATAGAGACTGATATGCCTCGTCTTAAGATAAAGGATACGAGCAGAATTCCGCAGTATGATTTTGGCGAAAGCGGTGAGCACTGGGTATATGCGGGCTCTATAGGTGGGCCTCACTACAATCCGGAGCAAATGATTGAGATTTTTAAGCAAATTTCAATCACCCCAAAACGCATTCTCCATTTATATACACGCGGGCCAGAAGCTGATCGGATTGCAGCGATGGCAAAGGCTGAGAATCTAAATGTTCGTGTTCATGGGTATGTTGATGCAACAGCATTAGAGAGCATCATGGCAACGGCTGACGTTATTGTTTCATTAAAAACGAGTGATCAAATATCGGCTAAAATATTTGAATGCATGTCTTATGGGAAGCCAGTGGTTCATTATTCGGGTCGTCTAGATGACCCGAATGCATATTATTTGCATAAATATGCATCCGGGTACGTCGTGAGAATGTACGCAGAAAATCGAGATGCTGAAATTTCTGATTTGCTTCAGTTTTTGAAGTATAGCATAGGGAAAAAGGTGGATTCAGAGGAATTGATAAAGGAATTCGAGATGAGCACACCGGAGTATTCAGCAAAAAAGATTATTGAAACGATGGAAAGAGTAGAAAATAAATAATTGAGAAAGCAGAGGAATACAGTAATGAGCAGAAAATGGCTTGAAAAGTGGTATAGCATCATGTTGCCACTATTTCCATTGTTGATTTTGTACGGATTTAGTGTGATTCCGTTTCTGTCCCTTTCTGATTATTTATTACTACTGCTTATTTTCGTTGAAATCATTTCAAGCAAGTTTAAGCTTGTATTTGAAAAATCCTTTGTACCGTTAGTCTTTTATCTGCTTTTTCAGCCAATGCTCTTACTATTAGTACCGCCCAAGAATTTCGATTTTGTAGATTCGGCGGGTACGGCATGGAAACTAGCCCTTTATATTTTCGGAATTTCACTTCTTAAAAAGAATTTACAAAAAGATATTCTTTTAAAATCGACACGTTTTGTTGGAACTGCAAGTACAATTTATGGCTTTTTCCAATTTTTCCTTGGAACATACTTACATATATCTTTGAGTCCGTATTTTCCACTTTTGCCAATCCTACGCACAGGGTTAAAGGAGCAACAAGATGGTTGGATTTCATATGGATGGACTGTTCGTCCGAGGGCATGGTTTTCGGAGCCGTCAACGTTTGCTATTTTTCTTTTATGGACACTGATAATAGAATTATTTGTTGTGGAAAAAGAGAGACGCAATAAAAATCTGTGCTTTATCTATGTTTTTGGAATCGTGATTTCACGATCATCAACCGGAATAATTGGCTTGATTATTTTGCTGGTCGCCTGGACATTGCTGTGCCCAGAAGAATTTTTATACAAAATTCCGAAAAAGGTTCTGGGGGGGGGTATCTGCCTTTTACCAGTATGTCTCATTTTCCTTTATAAAGGTGGCTATATAGATTCTTTTATTAGTCATACATTTGTAAATGGACAGGGGCTTTCTGCTCAATCACATTTTACGGATATTGGTTCTGCGTTTAGAAATAATACGGGCTTTTGGAATATAGTTATAGGAAATGGGATGCAAGATGTTGAGGCTGGCTATCTTCCTGGATGGTTTAGGACTTATTACTGCTTAGGGATAGTTGGCGTACTACTTTATATTAGTGCCTTTTTCAAAACATTTAAGCATGCATCCCGCAGGTTGCGTGTTTTGGTATTAGTATTTGTTGGCCTTAATTTTGGAACTGAAATAATGCTGGGCGTTTTCATCTTACTTTTTATGTCCGTTATAACATTATCCCAAAAGGGAAGTGAGGAAATACATGGCACGACTTAGAATTTCTATATTAAAAACAATACTATTTAACCTACACTATTTCGGTAGAAAAGGACTCAAGTTTCCTGTGCTGGTTGGCAAGAATTTCATTTTTAAAAAGCTCGGGGGGGGGGTAAAAGTTGAATCGTATCGAACAGCAAATATTCGAATTGGATTTGATGGAACAGGCATTTGTGATGAGAAATATCAGCGAGGAATATGGTATGTTGATGGTGACGTGTTTCTAGGAGAAAACGTTAGAATAGCAGCCGGTGTAAAAGTGAGTTGTGCTGAAACCGGCGAGCTTCGAATAGGGAGAAATTCAAGTATAAATGTAAATTCACAGCTTATTTGTATGGATAATATTAGTTTGGGCGAAAATGTGATGATAAGTTGGGATGATTTGATCATGGATTCGGATTTTCATCAAATACATACAGAAGGAAAGACGAAAAGCGTATCAGAACCTATTGAGATTTGCGATAATGTATGGATTTGCTGTAGGACCCTAATTTTAAAGGGATGCAAAATACCTGAGGGGTGTGTTATTGCTGCGAACAGCACAATCGGGAAAAAATACGTGGAAAATAATTGCTTGATTTCAACACGCGGAATCATTAAGAAGAATATTTCGTGGGAAAGGTAAATGGCGGATACCAATATGTCAATTTCTGAAGGAATAAAATCATTGCTTAAAAGCACACTCAATTTTGTTCAATGGGTAAGATTTAATATGAATAGTTGCATTGAGATAGGTCATAATACAAAAGTGCGTGGCGCAGTACTATCTCAAAATGTGAAAATCGGATCACACTGTAATATTCAACGGGGGGGGGTCAACAGCTTCTCTTATATGGGGGATTATTGCGAATTGCCGCAAGTAAAAATAGGAAAATTCTGCTCTATTGCCGCGCATGTGACACTGGCGGCAGGAAATCACCCTATGAACTATATAAGTACTTCCCCATATACATACTCGAAAATCAAAAATTCATTTGCAAAAGCACAACTGTATAAAGACGAATTTAATTATATTGAAAATAGTAACTACTTGTGTGAAATAGGAAATGATGTTTGGATTGGAACGGGTGCAATTCTTGTTTGCGGAAACAAAGCACTAACTATAGGTGATGGTGCTGTAATCGCTGCTGGCGCGGTTGTTACGAAAGATGTACCGCCTTATGCAATTGTAGCAGGGTGTCCTGCCAAAATACAAAAATATCGTTTTTCGGAAGATACTATTTCTTGGCTTGAAAGGAAAAAGTGGTGGACAAAAAGCAACGATTGGATAGGAAAGAATGTTGATGCCTTTTCAAATCCAGAAAAATTATTGGGGAGAAAGGAAAATGAAATGTGAGGCCCAGTTGGTTTATGAAACGCGTTATTGAAAAAACTATTGTATTGCTCCGATATATGAAATTATGGGTTATTTATAAACCAAAAGGCTTAGTTACAGTGCTCGGAAAAGTCTATTTGAATAATCCAAATATTAGATTTGGAAGTAATGTAACGTTATACCCGAATGTGCACATTTTTGGACAGGGCCGTGTTACTTTAGAAGATAACGTATCTATTGGAGATGGAACTATTATTTGTGCTGCGGAAGACATTACGATTGGTAAAAATACCATGATCGCTGCACAGTGTTATATCATTGATTGCAATCATGGTATGCATCTGGGGGGGGGGTACATGCGTGAACAGCCATTGTCCGTACATCCAACAAAGATTGGTAAAGATGTGTGGTTAGGTTGCGGCTGCAAAATCTTGGCGGGGACGAAAGTCTCAGATGGTGCAGTAATAGGGGCTGGAACTGTACTATCTGGCACAGTAGAGAAGAATACAATTTGCTTTACAAAGCGTGAATATTGCCAAAAGGTGCGAATATAAGGATGATTAAACTGAAAAGAATAGTAAACACATATCTAAAAAATGCAGATAATCGGAGATTACTTATAAACGTTGCCGGAAATTATCTTGTAAAAGGTGGAGCAATGCTGGTTTCACTTTTAGTGATGCCAGCGTATATGCGATATTTTCAGTCACAGGCTGTTTTAGGAATGTGGTTTACAATTGTTCAGCTACTGAACTGGATTATGCTTCTTGACTTTGGAATTGGTGGTGGATTGAGAAATAAAATTATTGAACCGCTCCAAGAAGGAAACAAAGATCGTGTTATCGAATTAACTTCTGCAGCATATATTTCGGTTGCTGGCATTGTTCTTGTGCTAATTGTTCTTCAGCACTTTGTTGTAGATGCATTAAATTGGTATACAATTTTAGGGCTTCCGCAGAGTGAGATAAGCGAAAGTACATTAAAAAAGATGGTGCATATTTTGGTAATCGGAGTTTGCATCAGGTTCTTTTCGGTATTGATATGTCATGTTCTGTATGCATTGCAAAAAGCTGTTCTTCCAGGCTTTATTAATTTGATTTCAAGTGCGCTAATAATGCTCTATTTGCTTTTTGCAAAACCGACTAATAGCGAGACGGATATTGTCGTTTTAGCTTATGTGAATTCGATTGCAAATAATCTTCCCGCATTGATTGCGACAGTCTGGGTTTTTGCTACGGTACTCAAAGGAATGTGGCCACGTATAAGTGCGTTCACGAAAAATGCCGCGAGCGAGGTCTTGGGTACAGGTGGTATGTTATTCTATTTGCAAATCATTATAATGGTTCTCTTTAATGTAAAAGAGCTTTACATTTCTTGGTTTGTTGGGTCAGAAGCAGTAGTCGAGTATCAAATCTACTACAAATTAATAGGAATGATTGGCGGTTTGTTTTCTTTGGCATTGAGTCCTGTATGGTCAGCCGTAACAAAGGCGCTTGTTGAAAAGAAAGAAGAATGGATTAGAAGTTTGTATCGAAAGGGAATGGAACTAATTGCTATATTTGGTATTGCGCAAATTATTCTTGTGGTTGCAATGCCGATGATTGTGAAAATTTGGCTTGGCGAAAGTGCAATTGCGGTTTCAAGGGTATATGCAATTTTGTTCTGTATATACAATCTCATCTACATGTGGATGATGTTAAATTATAATTTTGCTTGCGGAATGGGAAGAACACGAGTCATTTCGATATGGCTGACGATTGCAGGCATTGGTAATCTTTTGTTGACAATGTGGGGATGTGGCGTATATAAGAGTTGGATCACCGTGGTTGTAGCAACAGCGATTGCTTCTATCCCATGTGCAGTGGTTGTTCAAAATGATATTTTTAAAGTGATTAAAAACATGAATGATAAAAAGGAGATATAAAATGTCTACATTCAATGGTGCAACTTTGATGATTACTGGCGGTACTGGTTCTTTTGGTTCTACCGTTTTGAAGCATTTTTTGGATTCTGACCTGAAGGAGATCCGCATCTTCTCTCGTGATGAAAAGAAGCAGGACGATATGCGTCACGAGCTTCAGGCAAAACACCCTGACACCGCCAAGAAGGTCAAGTTCTACATCGGCGATGTCCGCAACCCGCAGTCCATCCGTGACGCTATGCCTGGTGTTGACTACATCTTCCATGCTGCCGCTTTGAAGCAGGTTCCCTCCTGCGAGTTCTTCCCCATGCAGGCAGTTCAGACCAACATCATCGGTACTGATAACGTCCTGCACGCTGCCATCGACGCCGGTGTCAAGCGTGTAGTTTGCCTGTCCACCGATAAGGCAGCCTACCCCATCAACGCCATGGGCATCTCCAAGGCTATGATGGAGCACGTTATCTACGCCAATGCCCGTGTGGCTGCTGAGCGTGGCGGTACCACCATCTGCTGCACCCGCTACGGCAATGTTATGTGCAGCCGTGGCTCTGTCATCCCGCTGTTCATCGATCAGATCAAGTCTGGCAACCCCATCACTATCACTGACCCCAACATGACTCGTTTCCTGATGAACTTGGATGAGGCTGTGGATCTGGTTATGTTCGCCTTCCAGCACGCTAATCCTGGTGATCTCTTCATCCAGAAAGCGGATGCATCTACTATTGGTGATTTAGCAAAGGCCGTGCAGAAACTCTTTGGTGATACTGGCACCAACATTATCGGTACTCGCCATGGTGAAAAACTGTTTGAGACGCTGATGACTCGTGAAGAACGCTTACGCAGCCAGGATATGGGACATTATTTCCGCGTGGCTGCTGATAACCGTGACTTGAACTATGATAAGTTCGTTGTCAAAGGGGAAGTTCACACGATGGCAGATGAATCCTATACAAGCCATAATACTAACCGCTTAGACGTTGAGAGAACGGTTAATAAAATCTTGACAACAGAGTATGTTCAGAATGTGCTTAAAGGCATACCTAATATCTAAGGCAAGAATAGAGGAAATAACGTGAATACGATTTTTATAACTGGCGCTTCTGGCTTTATTGGCTCAAACCTTGCCAAACGCATTTTGACTTCGGAACCCATCACCCAAGTTATTGGCTTGGATAACATGAACGATTACTATGATGTCCATATCAAAGAAGCACGTCTTGCCGAGCTGCAAAAATTTGAAAATTATACCTTTATAAAAGGCAATTTGGCGGATAAGGCGATCATTAACGAAATCTTTGAAAAGTACCGCCCGGACATTGTTGTCAACCTTGGCGCGCAGGCCGGTGTCCGCTATTCAATCACGAACCCGGATGCCTACATAGAGAGCAACATGATTGGCTTCTATAACATTCTCGAAGCATGCCGCCATTTTCCAGTACAACATTTGGTCTACGCATCTTCGTCGTCTGTGTACGGTAGCAACAAAAAGGTACCTTATTCCACAGATGATAAAGTCGATAATCCTGTATCACTCTATGCGGCCACAAAAAAATCTAATGAGCTTATGGCCCATGCCTATGCTAAGCTCTACAACATCCCGTCGACGGGCTTGCGTTTTTTCACTGTGTATGGACCGGCAGGACGCCCGGATATGGCGTACTTTGGCTTCACAAACAAGCTGGTTAATGGTGAGACAATTAAAATCTTCAACTACGGCAACTGCAAACGTGACTTTACCTACATTGATGACATTGTTGAAGGCGTCGTTCGCGTCATGAAGAAGCCGCCGGAAAAGAAAAACGGCGAGGATGGTCTGCCCATTCCGCCATATGCTATCTACAACATCGGCAACAACAACCCTGAAAACCTGCTTGATTTTGTACAGATTCTGTCAGAGGAGCTGGTGCGTGCAGGTGTTTTGCCGGCTGATTACGACTTTGATGCACACAAGGAGCTTGTACCAATGCAGCCTGGCGATGTGCCTGTGACTTATGCTGATACCACGGCATTGGAGCGTGACTTTGGTTTCAAGCCTCATACATCGCTGCGTGAAGGATTGCGAAAATTTGCGCTTTGGTACAAAGATTTCTACATGTGATTATTAGTATGCTTAAAAAGTTGGTGAACAATTGGGCATTTATATAGGAATTGAAATTCTCTTAATTTTAGCACTATTTCAGAAGCGTTACAGAAACCTGAGTTATTACTATTTGTTGCTGATTCTTACTGCCCTAGCGGCTTTTCGAGGAGTATCTGTAGGAGCTGATACGCGTGCATATGTAGAAATATATAATAGCTATGCCTCAAAGACATGGCTTGAATCACTCGCCAACCCAAACTATTCGTTTGCTTTATACTGTAAAGCGTTAAATGAATTGGGTGCTAGTGGAAGGGGGTTCATAGTAATTAGTTCAATTCTTTTTACTATCCTCCTAGCAAAAGCATTAGAAGCAAATAAATGTGATAAAATCCTTTCACTAGCACTTTTCTATTTGTTGGGGTTGTATATACAGTCATTCTGTATTATTAGACAAAGCTTTGCGTGTGTTATATTCTTGATTGGATATGCACATATCGACGAAGTTAAAGAGGAAAAAGTGCGTCTTTTACATGTTGGAAAATTTGCAATAGGAAAAGTTGGAAACATTACATTTTCTGTAAAATATCTTATATTTATGATAATTGCAATAGGATTCCATACATCAGCAATTTTTTTCTTACTTTTGCCACTATGCATCAAATATTATCATAATCTAATAAGGTACAATCCAAAGATGTTCTTGAAGAATGGACTCGTCCTTTTGTGCCTTGCACTACTATTTTTTTCTGCATTTGGATTGGTAGTATTCAAACTATTGCCAGATAAATATATAAATCTTTATGGCAATATGGTTGGACTGAAATTTAATAATATTACAAGCGCATTGCTGCTCGGCATAGTATATTTGGTGTTTTATTTTTGCTATAAAAATCACTATTCAGATCTTACAAATAGCGATAAAATTAAAATTGGAGCAGCCATTACTGTGTCAATGGCTTTGATTTCTATGAGTATGGTAAGTCCAGCATTGGGGAGAATTAATCTGTATTCAGAAAGTATGATGGTAGTTTCAATGGATAAGCTACTGAAAGAAAAGCATAGCGGTAAACGCTCAAAGGATATTATATATATTGGATTCTTTGCAACATATTTTATTTTATATTTGTTTAGGGATTCAATTAATGTTGTACCTTATTTTTTATTCTAGAAAAGAGGAAGGAAATGAAAATTGCAGTAGCTGGTACAGGTTATGTCGGTCTGTCTATTGCGACACTGCTGTCGCAGCACCATGAGGTTATGGCAGTAGACATTATCCCAGAAAAAGTGGACCTTATAAACCGCAGAAGGTCTCCGATTCAGGACGAGTATATTGAAAAATATCTTGCTGAAAAAGACTTGGAACTGACTGCAACATTAGATGCAGAAGCAGCATACAGAAATGCTGATTTTGTTGTTATCGCGGCGCCGACCAACTATGACAGCAAGAAGAACTTCTTTGATACTTCTGCAGTCGAAGCGGTCATTAAATTGGTTATGCAGTATAACCCCAACGCCATCATGGTTATCAAGTCGACGATTCCTGTCGGATTTACGGCAACTGTCCGCGAAAAATATCATTGCAACAATATCATCTTCAGCCCTGAGTTCCTGCGCGAGTCGAAAGCACTCTACGACAACCTCTACCCGAGCCGCATCATCGTTGGCACCGACCTGCACGACCTGCGCCTGGTGGAGGCCGCACACACCTTTGCGACACTGCTGCAGGAGGGGGCCATCAAGCAGAACATCGACACACTGTTCATGGGCTTCACCGAGGCCGAGGCCGTCAAGCTGTTTGCCAACACCTATCTGGCGCTTCGCGTGGCCTACTTCAATGAACTGGACACCTACGCCGAGAGCAAGGGTTTGAACACCCAGCAGATCATCGACGGCGTCTGCCTGGATCCGCGCATCGGCAACCACTACAATAATCCCAGCTTCGGCTATGGTGGCTACTGCCTGCCCAAGGACACCAAGCAGCTGCTGGCTAACTATGCCGACGTGCCCGAAAATCTGATTCAGGCTATTGTTGAAAGTAACAGAACGCGCAAGGATTACATAGCAGACCGTGTCCTTGAAATTGCTGGCGCATACGAAGCAAACGAGGCTTATGATCCCAGCAAGGAACGCAATGTGGTGGTTGGCGTATATCGCCTGACCATGAAGTCTAACTCCGACAACTTCCGCCAGTCTTCCATTCAGGGCGTTATGAAGCGCATTAAAGCAAAAGGCGCAACGGTCATTATCTATGAGCCAACGCTTGAAAATGGCAGTACCTTCTTTGGCAGTGAGGTTGTGAATAACCTCGCTGAGTTCAAGAAACGTAGCCGAGCCATAATTGCTAACCGCTACGATAGCTGTCTTGACGATGTGCAGGAAAAAGTGTATACCCGTGATTTGTTCCGCAGAGACTGATCTTGCGATAGCCGCAATAATTTGAACACATATTTTGCCAAGGAATATTAAATCCTTTATGTACGAGAAAAAGCGCTATACGTCCCATTAATTTTGTTGCTTTGAATTTTCTTAACCATTTCTTTATCTTCTTGCATGCCATTATCAGCATTTTGCACTTTTTCCAATTCAGCAACGAGTTCAGTAATGTGATTTTCTGTTTCAGAGACCAACCGTTGAATTTTCTCCGGCTCAATAAGTTGCGAAATCCCCATTTTATCAAGTTGTGAAGCCGCTCTGCTGTATGTCTGCAGAACGGCTTCGTTCTGCTTGTAGAAAGTTTCTCTTTGAGCCAGTGGAACGGACGCATATTCCAACCAAACAGATTTATAGATACGGCACACCTGAAGATTATGAGCAGTTGCTGCATACGTTTTGCTTTTGGAACGAAGCTCTGCAATCTCGTTGCGGAGCTTCATTTCTTCGCGTCGATATGCATTGATTTGTTTATCAAAGTCAGCAGCTGAATGTAGACCATTATCAGCCATGCTGCCCAAGAGTTTTCCAAGCTCTTGGGCATTTGCGATTCCTGCACGGCGTTCCACATTAGCGACTCGACGAGCTAAGCTATCCGCGGAGCTGTCAACTTGCACCACACCTCCTAGCGACTGCGCTAAATCAGCACCACTGATTGATTTTCGCGTCTTCTCGCTGCCGGTTGGTACATAGCTGTACTGCCAACCGGGATATAGACTGATTGCACAACTTCCTTGCTCGATGTTTCGCTGTACATAGCGTTCCGGAATGAATAACCGCTCAATGCCATATTGCGGCAATTGCACCGTTACGCCGCGCAGGCTCATTGCGATGATCTGGTCAGCGGTCAGACTTACGGTCAACGGCTGCGTCAGATTCGCTTCATCAATTTGTCGAATCAAATCTGTGCCACGAATTGAGCCATGTGTTCCGTCATCGTAAGCAATATCATACGAAAAGGCAGCGCCAATGTCAGCTGTAACGGATCCGTCCGAGGAGGTATGAATATGGCGACTATCCAGCATCAGTTTTGCGGGATTACTGTTCGCATCATGTATTTGCAGCAAAACACCACGCTTTCCGGCAGAACACATCTGACGTGCCGTAAGTCTGACAGATGTATCACAGCTTTGCGGATATTCCGTGGTCAATTCTCGGTACAGCTCTGCAATCGGTGTTCTATGGCCTTCATCAAGGTCGGCCAATCCGCCTTTCATTGAAGTCTCCAAGCCACTGAGGGTAAAACCATCGCCTAAAGCATCCGCAGGTATCCATGTGCCATCTAAGTCGGCAGCCTTATACAAAAGCTGTCCGGATTGCTTCTTTACCCGTATCTTAACCCCCGCGGACTGCAGCAGCTTTGCAAAGTCAGCAAAGGTTGAGACATTCGGAAGTATCTTAGCTATGCGCTCACGAATAAATAGCTGTTCGGCAGCGTTATCCTCTAAACGCTCCACAAGGCCGGTATACGTAAACTTGTCGGTGTCGGCCAGTGATGTATCTCTGATCGCACGCCCTGCGCCCTCTAGCAAGTAGGTCATATGCTTGCCGCGCTGGCAAACAGAAATGCCCAGTTCCTGCGTCATTTGCAGAAACTGGGCATAATTGGTGGCGCGCTCCAGGCAGAAGTTAAGCTTCTTGCGGACTTCAGTGCGATTGCTGGTTGTGCGTTTCTTCTGTACGTAAGTAGGGTAGAGCTGGCCTAGCTGTTGCGGGTCTTTAATAACGGACAACTGTGCTTCCATACAGAGCCGATCCGAGATACTACGGATTTGCTGCGTGGTGCGGTAGGGAACAGTGCGCAGCTTTTTGTAATCATAAAAAGAAACGGCGTTGATAATAATGTGGTTATGTATAGAATCTTTATTGATATGGGTGGCAACGACAAACTCGAATTTTCCCTCCGTAAATTCCATCGCGAGCTTGCGGCCAAGCTTATGGGCCAGCTCTGGCGTAACGGCATCATCCGGAGAAAAGGATTGAATGAGATGATAGGCAAGGTTGCCGGGCTTCCTATTTTGAAAGCTCCTGGCCTTATGTGCCATCGCAGCAGTAATCGCAAAATCGAAAGAAGCCGTTTGTGGTTCGGTATTATAGCCGGAAACCAACTCTTGCCCAGCGGTTTTATCGGGATTCTCTATGTAGAGGATGGCTTTGCTAAGCGTCGATTTGATAGCGTGGATTTTTGTGATTGCCATTTTTGTGTTATCGTTATAGTCCTGGTTGTTCGCGGCACAATCCCAAAGCTGTATATTATTGCAAGATTATATCAGCAAATCTTTCGTAACACTTTAGTCAGCTTCTCCAAGCACAGACTTTTCAGCTCCTGATAGTTGCGCCGCAGCTGTTGCACATCGGCTTCTGTTACCGAGTGATTCTCGTTACATCTTTTTGCAACTTGATTGATGTTAACGCCTATGCGTCCGATATTACTGGACAACTCCTTTAAAGCCGAAAAGTCATAATGCTTGACTTCGCCGTTGAGCAGCATTTCCCGGCAAAAAACAGAGTAGCTCCCGATGTCAGCCTCTTGCATTTTCTTTGCAACGATTTGCCATTCTTCTTCAGAAAAAAATACTGCTTTATAAATAGGCCGTTCACGTTTGTCCATATTGTAGCCTTTCTTCTTTCAGAATCAGATGCAGTGAATCTCTTTCTAAACGGGTTTTAGGGTGTCCCTAAATCAGAATCTGTTTTACAGATGCAATGCTTGCTAACCATCGCTTACGCTCTGGTTACCCCTTCGGGCCGCCCCGGCGGTTCTTCCGGCGAAACCAGAACAGTCCGGCTCCGATAAAAACGATGGGCAAAAAGTCCATTACATTCCAGAACGGATTTGCTGGCTTTTGGCTCTGCTGGACAGGTTGAGAAGAAGCCGGCTCCGGTGTCTGTGTCGCAGACGGTGCAGCGGCAGCCGGTGCATTATAGGCTGCCGCTCGCTGTACAGTGGTGTTCTCGTCATGGCTGGGCGTACTCAAATCAGCGTCTGGATTTTTTGTGTCTGTTACCGTCAGATGAAAGCTCGCACTGTCATCGGTATTCAGCTCATTCTGCTCACATTCGAACTGGTAGCGCTCCGTCGCATCGCCCACAACGCGGGCAGATAGAAGCGCATACAGTCCGCTGTCAGCCTCCGTGCAAACGGCGGCCAGCTGATTGGATTCGTATACATCCAGCGCGTATACCGTACCGCTGTACAGGTTCTGCAGGTAGACGATACAGTGTTGAGAAAAGCCGACTGGTGCCGTCAGGTATGCGCTGACCTGGGCCGTTATTGGCTGATAGTCGGCGGGTGGTTGGAGCAGCGGCAGCGGCGTATAATAGCGTGTCTGCCCGGTTACTTCCGTGAACCAACTCTCACCTGCAAACTCATATTGCAGCTCATACTGACCACCAGACTCGACCTGCAAAAAGGTGGTGCCGTCAACCTCGCGCAGTGGCCAATCGTTTAGGGCGTCGTATTGAACAGCGGCATTGCAGTAATAGGTGCCCTCCGGCAACGTTACAGCCTGGCCATACTGGTTCAAGCCGTTCAGTTCTACAAGAACAGCATCCGTATCATTGGGGCCGCTGCTCAGCGTAATCAGCACGGAACGTTCCTGCAGCTCCGCGGGAATATCTACTAAGGATACCGTCACCTCTCCGTTTCCCGCCGCATGGCAGGGCGGTGCCAGCACCATGATAAACGGAACCAAAAGCAAAATCGCCAGAACTCTTTTCATGAAAAACGCCTCCTTAAAATCCGGCATAGGTAAAGTAATGACAGCCGCGGCTCTCCATCCAGGCGTTGGACATGTTTACGCAGACGCCGTAGCCATAACAGCATTCGATCCACGCGCCGCCGCCAAGCGCCATCTGCACATGGCCTTGCTCTCCGCCAGCGGCATAGACGACCCGCAGGTCGCCCGGCTGGACCTCGGCAGAAGAGATTGCCCGCAAGTCACCGGTGCGGCCATAGGCGGCTGTATTACCGGCTGAGAACGGCAAGTCTTGCGCCCAATAACAGTACTGCACAAAGCTGGAGCAGTCTAAATTCATCCCGACGCTGGCATTGCCGGGGCCGCCGCGCAGCGACGAGGGTTGTCCGTACACAAAATGACCTTGGCAGCTGATGGCAAAGGCTACGACCTGCCCGCGCGCGGTGTCGGGGTCAATGTTCAGTCCGGCCAGCAATGTCTGCAGTTCTTCAGCAGTCAAAGCGGAGCCTACCGAACGGCACTTGATGCCGTCCGCAACGCCGTAAAGCGCCTCCCAGTCCATACGATACAGCAAGGACGCCCATTCCACGTTGCCATAAGTGTCCGCGCCGTTCTCATACCAGCCCTTGAAGCCCGCCGCGCCGGGCGGCAGCGTTACAGTTTTCGTAAAGCGGGCGGTGACCGCATTGCCCGCATACGCATTGCCGTACTGGTCCTGCTTGATGACGGTACGTGTCAGCGTGCCGTCGTTGCTGCTTGCGGCCAGTGCTTCTAGGTTGCCTGTGCCGCCGTCCGCACCATTGGGGGCTTCGGTTTCCGGGTCAGCATAGCGGTCATAGCCGGTCAGGTAAATTGTGCAGTTCAGATCATAGTGGCCGTACTGGCCGTCGTGCAGCTCTCCGGGACACCATGGGATAGCGGTTGCGTTGGCAAAGGTCACGGTATAATCCTTCGTCATGACCTCGTCGCCGTCGGTGGTTTCCACTGTAAAGGTGGCGGTGCGCTCATTCGGGGGATAGAACCAATCATTCAGCTCGCCCTTGTAGAGATTCGCACTTTCATCCAGCACGATGCTGCCGGTGCAATCCTCTGCGGCAATTTTGCCGTCGACAACTTGGGCGTAGTCATCCGGCAGAGCACACAGCTCTGACTGGGTGGCCCCATCCGGGAAAATGACAGGAAAAAAGACGGTCACATCGTGTGTGCCGTCCTCGATCCATTCGGGGCGGCTGCTGCCTTCCGCGTGGTCATCGCTCCATTCCCATATTCCGTTGTGGTAGTGCCCGCATTCTTCGTTGCCTTGGGAACAGGTGTGCGTTTCGCATCGGTACTCTGTGATGGTCACGGTCTCGCCCTCGCTGCGGTAGCCATTGACGCAACCGCCATAGCTGATGCAGGAGTAGGGCGCTGACTCCCGCGCGGTAATTTCCATACCGTAGGCTGTTAGGGCGCGGCAATACTGGGTAAATGGCACGTCGTCTGTAAAAGCCGAAAGCTCCTGTGAATTGGGCCAGTCCTGCTGATAATAGACCGCGGCCATCGAGATGATCTCTGCAGTGTCATTGTAGATGCCGTTGGCGTAGCTCCATGTGACGCCATGCTGCATATTGTTGCTGCGCTGGCCGGTCAGCGTGTCGTAGCCGTAAGGGTTGCCGTTGGGGTCAACATCGTTACGAAAGGCCCTGCGAAGCTCATCAGTGGCAGCTTCATTGCGGTATGTATTGATGCTTTCGATAAGCTGCTGAATATCCTCCGGTCTGTCGGCACACAGCACACTGGTCGTTGTAGTACCGCTCATCTGGCCTAGCAGCCCAATAATCAGCAACAACAGAACGATTGTGCCACAAATAAGCGCCGTCCTGCCGATAGAAGCAAGCGCTTTGACAGGATGGGCAAAGAACCGCGCCACTCTGATAGCGCTATGACCGGTCTGAAAGCCTGTATTACTGATGATACCCGGCGCACGGTCAGCAAAATCATCCGCACTGGTCGAGAAGGTCTCTGCATAGTGCAGAGCGGTACGTGCACCGGCAGAGCCGATTTGTACCGCAGAGCTTCCCAACTCCATCCGCAGCACGTCGCCGCCTGTGTGCAGGACCTCCTCGGCGGTGCGCGTGCCGTCCTGCACATCCTTGATGCCCTTCACGGCGTAGCTGCCCAGTATGCCGACGTCCTCCGCAGCAGTCCCGAGAAAGGTCTCCTGCAAAATCAGCCCTGCCGCCGCGCCGTGTACGCCGACATCCTGCGCCGCATCGGTGGCAAAGTCCTCCTGATAGCTGACCAGCCCGCTTGCACTCGTGATGCCGTGCGCTGCGGCTGTTGTGCCGCGCATGGCAGGGGAGCGGTAGCCGTTTGTCTGCTGATTGCACAGCAGTTCGTAGTAGGCATTGCTGCGGCTGGCACGGGGCGTGTTGGTACCGGTGATATATTTTCGGTTGCCTTCGGCGGGAGGTGATAAGCTTTCTGCTGCATCATCTCTATCGTCTGAAATACTATTTTTCGTTTCACTTACATAATCGTCATTCGACAGTAGCGACTCGGTTTGCTTTTCAGTGCTGTCCAGCAGTTCCTCGCCGTTCGATGCTTCATCTACCTGATTGTGCAGGCTTTCCGATATGTCAGTATCGGTATGGAATAAAGGTTTGTCGCTATAATTTTGCGTGAATAGTTCTGACATGGCAGACTCCGTGAGGTTATTTTTAGAGATGTGCTGGTGTAAGCATAACGCATTAAGACTTTCGATTAGGAGATGTATCCATCAGCCTGAACAGCTCGGTATCCTTCGGAAAATCGTTGTTGAAGGGCACCACCGTCTTAGACACGATCAGCAGTCCGCTGCCGACCTCTGCATTCTCGATGTACTGCTTTTCCTCGTTGGAAATGTGCAGCAACCGCGCCAGATCGTTGGCATCGTCGGGAGACTGGTTCAGCAGCTTGATGTATCCGCAGTCGGACAGCATGCGGCGCGCGTCCTCGTTGTCCAGAACCGAACGCACGTGCTGGGTGATGGAGGTCAGAATCGCACCCCACTTGCGGGCGCGGCTGGACAGCTGAAAGTAAAAGTCTGTGCAGTCCTTGTTGCCCAGCAACTGCTGGAACTCGTCGGTAAACACCCATGTGCGGCGACCCAACACGCGGTTCCGAGTGATGCGGTTCCAGACCTGATCCAGCACTGTCAGCATGCCGATAGACTGCATCGACTTGCCCAGCTTGACCGTATTAAAGCAGATGCAATGATTCTGCACGTTCATATTGGTCTGGTGGGCAAACAGGTCCATGGAGCCACTTACATATAGCTTCAACGCCGTAAGCAGTGGCTTGACTTCCTCTCCCTGCAGCGCAAGATTTCTATAAAAGTCGTGCAGCGTTGGCATTTCCTCGCGCTTGGGATTTGCCATATAGCGCTGATAGGTCAGGCCGGCAGCTACATCAATAAAGGTTCGCTCCTGGGGCGACAATTCGGAGCTGTGCAGAATCAGCTGGCAGAAATTCTGCAAGAACTGACTTTTCAGCCGGATAGGGTCCTCGTCATCGCCGTAATCTTCTGTGATGTCCATGGGATTGATATGGGAGGGGCTGGACGCGGAAATGTCAATCACTACGCCACCCATGGCTGTAACGAGATGCGTGTACTCCTGCTCTGGGTCGATGAGAACAATATCATCATCTGGCCAGCGAAGCATGATATTGGTGACCATCTGCATTACGGAGAAAGACTTGCCGTAGCCCGTCATGCCCAGCACCATACCGGCAGGGGCGGGCAGCAGCTTGCGGTTACACAGTATCAGATTCTTACTGCGGGCGTTGATGCCCTCGTACAGTCCGCCCGGCTGGAACAGTTCCTGTGTGGTGAACGGCACATAGATGGCCGTGCTGACGGTTTCCAGCGTGCGCTCCAACCCGAGCCATTTCTTGCCAAGCGGCAGCATACTGTTCATGGCGTTGCGCTGCTCATACAAAATGCTGTCAAAGCGGCAGGTCTGCTGCTGTACGGTGCTGCAAATGCGCCGCACGCGCTCGTCCAACTGCGCATTGGAATCGCCATAGGTGTGAATGAGGATGCAGACTTTGAAGATTTTTTGGTTTTTGGTTGTAATGTCATCCATCATCTGCTCTGTGTGGTGCATTTTGGTTTTCAGATCATAGCTCACAGCTATGCTGGCAGGCATATTTCGCTCGCGTGCTTTGGCAATGGCATCGTATTCTTCCTTGTGCATGTAGGCAAGCTTTTTCTCAATTTCCTGGACAGCTTCTGCCTGGTCCATAGCGTCAACATGCATTGTGATGACGTGGTCAAACGGAAGCTCCGATAGCATAGAGAACAAACCGTTCTTCATTTCCGGTGCTATGCCCCGCAGATACATTGTCTTGCCGATTTTATCGCCAAACTGATAGCGGTCACGGTAAACGGCGCGCGAGTCGTCGTGCTCCGGGTGCCAGTTGTAAGAGCTGGGTGAAATAAAATCCTTCGTAGTAAGGTCATCCTCAGCCAGCAGCCAGTCATAGGAAAAGCTCATTTCCTCATTGGGCCGCATGATGCCTTGTAACAGGCTCAGACGCTCAATGCCGGACAAGATGCGTGTACTGCTGCCCATACGCTTGAAGTGATCGGCAATATCTGCAGCACGGTTCTCCAGCTGCTCTTTCGCCTGCTGGTAATTTTCTGCGTGCAGGCTGAAGGTGACGTACTTTTCACGAATCAGGCCATTTTGACCGCGCAGTGCTTTTTCCGCCACGACTTGGTTCATCTCCTCGGCGTAGCGGTCACGGTCATTCCCACGCAGCGGCAGGAAGGTGTCGCGGCGAAACTGCTCCTCGTCCATGCTGCGGGTGACAAGGTTGATTTCCAGATGCAGCGAAGGATCGAAGTAGTTCAAAAACTCACTGTATTTCGTAAAAATGTTCTTTTGCTCTTCCAACATAGCGATTTGGAAGTTCACATCGGTGAACGCCATCGTCATCGAGAAAAGTCCCGGCTCCACCTCGCAGATGCCATCCTGCGACATACTCAGGTATTGCAGGCAGTCACTGGCTTTCTGTGGCACTTTGCGTGCGGCAATGCGCTTTTTTGCATGCTTTTCGTCTTTCTTTAACTGCTTTGCGTGCTGCCGTCGTTCTTTGGCGGCTTTCCTTTTTTCTCGTTTTAACGATTTCTTCTGTGCGCGCAAAGACTCCAATACACTCGGTTCGATGGGCAAGTCGGTGTGCTTTTTTGGTAAAAACATAATTTTTCTCCTGACGGGGGCAGACTGCGACCTCGGCGGGGCCGCAGTACCATGCCCAGTAGATTTTTACAAGCTTTTCAAACGGATACCCGTTATGGCTGATAAAGCCCAGCCCAAGAAAGGGGAGAACTTCTACCATTACGATGTAGGAAACCAGCTGAATATCCAGCTGAAGCCATTGCAGGCAAACGAAGCAGGTCGCTATGGCCAGCACGGCAGCGACACCAAAGCAGGCCAGCTGACGCAGTGAAAGCCCGAGAAAGAATTTCTCGTGATATTCCGTGATTTCAAGATTGGTTTTTGTTGAGAGCATAGGTGAACTCCTCCATTAAATGGCGCTGGTGATGGCTTTGGTGAATCGTCCGCTCATAAACACGGCCACCAGCAGAATAACGGATTTTCCCAGCATGGCCCAGGCCTGCTCGGTAATGTCACCGCCACTGCCCAAGGAAGCTGTCAGGGCAGGGTAGAAGCCAATGACAAGATAGAGAACGGCCCCTTGCAGCGCCACCGCCATGTAGTTTTTCAGAAAGTTTACAGCAATACCATGTAGCTCCCGATAGCAGAGCGTGGCAATTGGCAGGGAAGCCAGAGCATTATAAACGTACAGCTCAATGAAGCGTGCCGCAACGATGGTATTGATCACAATGTTGACAAGACGCAGCATCCAGCTTACGACCATAAGCTCCATGGCCACAGGCATATTACCGATGCCGCCCGGCAGTGCGCTGATTGCGTTCTCGATGTCGACCTCGGTGTTGACCTGTCCGCTGCCCACATAACCGGCTATGCCGTTTGTCACCGTAGCCGCTACCTCAAACATCGCATTTAGAATTTCCGTGGAGTGTAGAACAGCCCAGCGGCAAAGCGTGATTTTCAGCATGACCAGCGCCACCTGCTGAATCGTAAAAGCTGTGCTGCCGCCGTTCATGGCTATGGTCTGGGTGAAATTGTACAGTTCCAAAACCATAAAAAGTGCCAGAACGGTAAGTGCAATCGGCATAACTACGCCGGAGCTGATAGAATCTGCATAGCCGGCCAGTGTGCTGTTCCAATCCGTCAAACTGCTGAGCAGACCGGAGTTCTGCCCCATAGCGTTTACGGTGGCCGAAATACCCGCCAGTTGGCTTCGTATCGTATCCTCAAAAATAGCGCATACCTCCCATCAGCTGACCGTCAGCGTGCCAAAGTAGGTAGCAACGGCAATGATCAGAACACTGCCAGCAATCGACCAGGCACCGCTGCTGATGCCGGGGCCGTTATGGTCCTTGAGGTTCGTGCCCAGCGTGACTGCGCCGAAAAGCAGCAGCAGGCCACCTGCAAAATTGACAACATTCGTGATAAGAGAAGTGATTGTAGATACCATTTCCATGTGATTTTCCTTCTTTCTGTTTATGTGTCAGACTCGTCATCGTCGAGTTCGATGTTTTTGATTTCTTGCACATTTTTTATAAAGGCTGCAAAGTTATTTTCTGCGCGCCTCTCGTAGTCGAAGGGATGATGCCCCTCTTTTTCTACCAATGCGTAATTAGGGTGCTTTTTAAGATCAAACTTGTAAGAGTAAAATGGCACAACACCGGAAATCATCAATAAACAGCGATTTCGCGGCATGGTGCGTATTTCTTCCGGTGTCATCAGATCACGGCTGGCCACCTGATAGTTTTTGGAAAAGGAGCCCTGTGCGCCGAGGTTCTCTGTGGTGTTCAGCACCTCGATGGTCCGCTTGCCCAGCTGCTTGCCGAAGAACTCCAGCGACTCCGGGTTATTGCCGCCGCCCAGCACAAGCTCCGAATCACAGTTTTCCAGAATCGTGCCCCAGTCATCACCGTACTGAGATTTCAGCTGTGCGATTGACTGGTAAATCAGGGTACATCCGATATTTCGGCTGCGGATGGTGCTGATCAGAATCTGAAAGTCCGGAATCATGCCGATGTTCGGAAACTCGTCTAAGAGAAACCGCACATGGCGAGGCAGGCAGTGATCCTCACGATTGTCTGCGGTATGCACAAGAATCTGAAAGCATTGCTGGAACATGACCGCTGCCAGAAAGTTATAGGCTGTGGTGGTGTCTGGTGTGACAACGAACAGCGCCACCTTTTTGTCGCTGGCCAGCTCTTCCAGATGAATGGTATCATCTTCGCAGATCTTCATGATGGAGGGAATATTGAACGCACTCATACGCATACCGAGAGATACATCAATACTCTGTGCGGTTTTGTCCGGTGCCATGTGGTACAGTCCATATTGGCGCGCTGCGAATGACGCAGGCTTTTCCATAGCCAGGTCATCGAATATATCGTCCAACTGGCTGCGTCCCTGTGGTCCGTAACGATGCTGCATCAGCACAAAAAGCTCCATTACACTGTTCATATTGTGCATCTCAGGTGGCTGCTCAAAATACACATAGGCAAGCAGCGCTTCCAGCAGTGAAGTAGAGCCTTCTTCCCATATCGGGTCGGCTGTGTTTTTCTGGCGCGGGTCCTCTTTCATATTTTTGATAAGATTCTTGGCAACGACCACAATGTCATCCGTGTCATGGATATACGCAAACGGATTGTAGTGGTCCGACTTGTCACGGTCCTTCAGGTTGAACACCTTTACGTCATAACCTTGCGATACTAGAACATTTCCGTAGGTGTCAAGCAGTTCGCCCTTCGGATCGCTGATAACGTAGTTGCTGTTGAACTGCAATAGTTGCGGACCTGCTACGCTGTAGCTCTTGCCGGAGCCGGACGGACCGAACACAATGACGTTCTTGTTGCGGTTGTAGTTGTTCTCCGCTGTGACCGGCATTTTCATGGCAAGGCTCAGGGACTCTGTGGCCGTAAGGGGAACGTTCTCGCTTGCCTTTTCATGGAGAAATGGCGCAATGTCCGCCGCTGTGCCCCAGCAGGCACTGCCGTACTCCTTCTGCGGCACTAGCCGGTGACCGCTGTACTTTATGCAGAGGTAAGCAAGACCCGCTAGCAGAATAGCCCCAACACCGCAGCCTACAGAAATCGGCGCAGAAGATAGCTGCAAGGGATGCAGTACAATTTTGCTAAGATTTACCGCAGCGGCCAGCCTTTGCGTGACCGTTCCGGCAGCCGATACATAGAGAAGTCCTGCTCGGTTACCCAGCCAAAAGCAGCCAAGACTTGCTGCAAGGCAGATCAGAATTTGCTTTGTGCGCTGTTCCTTCATAGCCGCTCACCACGCTCCTGCGCCGGCGGCGGGCGGTGCTGGTTCAGCTCCTTCGTACGCTGCATAGCCCGTTCGGACAACTCCTGCAGCAGACTGGTGGGACGTTCCTTGCCGCGCGCAGCAATGCAGTTTTCAATAGCGGTCTGGATGCGGTCCACGTCCTGCCCCTTGAACCACAGGTTCAACTGCCCGGTGTCCTTGTCCTTGGTGATGGCAAAGTCCACCGAGTATTCCTTGAGCTGCCGCCTGACATAGGGCAGTGTTTTGTCGTTCAGCTCCACCGAAGCGAGAGCCTGCGACTGCCGGTTCAGTGATTGAATTGATTGCTGCCCGTACTGCCGCGCTTGCAGCATACTGGCAACCGTCTGCAATATCCCAAAGATGCCCTGTCCGGCAAGCTTAGCTGCGTTGATTTGCACCCGGATGGCCGTTTCTTCTATCATACGGTATCACCCTCGCTTTCTCCGTAATAAGATTTCAACCTCACCATGGAAGCGGAGCGCCGGTGCGTCGGGCGTATGCTTCGATTCTTTTTCCCAACCTGTATTGCTGCAAGCGGTCCGGCAGGCTGTATTCCAGTGTGCGGACTTTTACATGGTGCTTCATTGCGCACTTGAAAAAGGCGTACAGGTACCGCTCCTTGCCGCTGATCTGCCGCATACGGCAGACATACACGCAGTTGACCTTGCCGTCTCTGATACTGCGCAGCATCTCCGGCTCATAGGGGGCGAGGTAGTTGGTAGGGTCATGCGCGGCGGGCTCGTCGGTAGGAAGGACGTTTTCCTGCGGCTCGTGTTCTTCCACCTCGTCGAGGTCTATTTCCATGAGGCTGTCAAAATCAAGATTGGAGAGAACCACCTGGTTCAAATCATCGAGCGAGCCATACCGTTCCTGCGCGTAGAGAGCATCATCCACCAGCTTGGTGACAGTGCAGTGCTCCAAGTCGGCATACACCTGAATTGGCCACGGCACGCCACGACAGCAGCGTTTCCGCGCTGCGGGTCAGATACGCGCCCTTCCAGACAAGCAGACCGCTATCCTGCTTGTGAAAGCCCACGCGGGTATCATCTGCAAGCAGAAGTTCTGTGAAAATATCCTTGTAGCTTTCCCGCACAAAACGCAGCCGGTCAATGAGCAGGGAATTTTTATTATAAAAGGTAAGATATTCGGCGTTGGATGCTCGGGAAGAAGTCTCCATAGCCAGCAGCTGCGGCAGAAGCGTGGGCGGAAATTCGGGCAAAGCAAAAGCGGAGGGCGATTGCTCGCTCTCCGCCTGTGCGGGGGATTCTGTCAGATTTCGTACAGCATCGGAAGGACTGCTTCCTCCGCCTGCTTCTTCAGGCTGTTGGTCAGCTGTGCCCAGCCCAGCGGGTTCGTCCTGCGGTCCGGCATCGGGGTGGTCTGCATCAGCTCGCGCAGGGTCTTGTCCACCATCTGCTGTGCTGTCCGTCCGATTCGATTGCAGCTCGTCAGCAGCGTGCCCTCCAGCATCAGTTGGTCGCAGAGTGTCGGCTCGTTCTGTTCCAGATATTCCAGACGCAGCCTCGCGTAGCGGTTCAGGTAAGGGTTCGGCTGGTTCGGCGGGGAAAGGCTCGGAATCAGGTAGCCTTCGCGGTTCTTCGTGTACGTCATGAGTAACGGCCTCCTCTCGGCTGTTCAGTTGTGTTCGTGTGCTTTCATTATGAACTAGTTCGTGTGAGAGTGCAATGCTGTCACGGCTTAGCCGCAGCGCCTCGCGCCCAATGGCGTTCAGCATCGGTTCTGCGGCGGCCTGTACATAGCCGCCCAGACACAGTGAAATCTGACAGGTATCGAACTGGCTGACACTTTGAAATGCCGGATAATCCTCGTCCTGCACCGGCAGTCCGATTCGCAGCCGTGCCATGTAGACAGCACTCTGCGTGACCAGTGCCTGCAAGAGCTGCATCTGCTCGTCAGGCTGCGCCCACTGCAGCGTACTGTCCGCCACATTGCGTTCCAGCATGCGGCGGGCACGATCTGCATCGTTGGAGACGCCATCCTGTGCCAGCGCCGTCAGCCAGTCATCAGATTTATCTTGCAGAAGCAGCGGTCGCGTTGTGTCCGTGACCTCCCACGGCCCGCCAGTGTGCGTCTGGCTCAATAGTGTGGTATCGCCGATGGCAAAAACAGGCTTTGTCACCGCCACGCCCTGTCGGCGCTGCAGCACGGTGATGCATCTGCTGCCGCGCATGACCAGCCGGTTTGCCTTCGTATTCCAGTATTCCATGCTGGCGCAGGCCGCGGCGTCTGGCCGCTGGGCGTGAATCAGAAGTTGGTTCAGATAGGTGGTGTGATAGTTGTGGGCGGCAGTGTACAAAAAGCTCTGCCACGCCTGCGGCGATGCTGTGACCCGCACGGCCTCCTGCCGGGCCAGCTGAAATATATCCTGCGGTTTCGGCATCTTGACACCTACCTTTCTAATTCATCTAAATTGTGCTCCTGTCGCTCAACTTCCATATCATGAAGCTCGGGCAACAGTCGGCTTACATCCTTGAAGCCAACTGCATCCACATACAGGGCTTCGGCCTTGTCGCCACGATCAATGACGATTAGATCACTGACGGACAAAGACGGCATACTGTTGGCGCAGGGACGGTCATCATAATTGAAATCCCGGAAGCACTTGTCAGGCGTGTAATCCCGGGGCATATTGGCCACATAGGCACAGCGGTAATCGGTGGCCTTCAGCTTGTTCTGAGCGTAGTCATAATCCGTAAAGCGATATTCGCAAGTGTAATGTGGGATTTGATATATCAGCAGTCTGTCTAACTTATCACCCGGCTGCGGATGCTCCGGTTCCACATAACAGCCTCTTTTGAAGCACTGATTTGCATACTGCTGGATGTGGCAGAAACGACTACCTACATAAAAGTGTGTATCGTCAACTGTCTGCACATCTTTCACCAGCCGTGAACCGTCCGCGTAATTCTCAACGATACGCTGGCCGTTGCGCACCTGAAATAGCTGCTGCCCATCACGGTTCAGAAACCGTGAAAATCGAAGTGCGCTGCAAAGTTCCGGCGCATTGGCCCACTCGGTTATGTGGATGTCTTTACCAACATGTACCTTTGCGTGACCCTTTTCTTCCGTGTAGTAGTGAGGCCGGATACGATCTACGCCAACTGCCGTCACAAGCTGCTTTGCCATTTCAATGAGCTGCTTGTCATTGCGATCTGCAAAGGGGCCGCGATAGTCATCACACAGGTAGTTGACACCGTTCCGTACCTGCATGATGGTTACTGCACCATCTGGGTCACGACGGTCAATTCCAACAGTCAGGCGCGGGTAGGGAAGATTGGTGCGCTCGTTCCAGGTGTACTCGTTGTTGGAGGGCATTTCTCTCAACCGCTGGTAGCGTTTCATCAAATCAGCAGTATTTGAAAAGAACTCCGTCGGAGCTTGTTCTTCAAACTGCTGCGGAAAGACGTGCGACATAAAATCGGGAATCAGGTAATATCTGTACTCTGCCATTTCAACGCTCCAGACTGGTTTGTTTTTCCGGCATAAGATGGCGGGAGTTTCGTTCCAGAAGCTGCATGATGATTCCTAGCATCTGTTCTTGTGTGTAGCCGGTGGGGAAGTAGCGGGCAATTTTGCTGACGCTGATGGTCAGCATCGGGTCACGAGGCGGTACACTGGGCTTTTTGGTGTCCATAATTTCCAACAGCTTGCCGTGATTCAGCGCACCTTCCTTGCTGGCTGCCTTGAGCTTCTGTGCTTGTGATAACGACGGTGAACAAGACTGGGATTCAATGTAATCGAGGAAATCATTCTGCTCGGTGGAGGTAAGGTAAGATAGCTCTACGGCGGGGTTGAATTTCAAACTGCCGTCGTCGACTTTCTTTTGCAGGTCGGGGACGAGGCTATTTAAGCGAATATACCGTCTAACTTGCATACGACTATCTCCCGCTTCTTTGCCCACGATGTCAGCGCTTTCCAACTTCCGCCCAACTTGGGCGGAAGTTAAATCTTGTCGTGCTCCTTGGCGACTGATAGCTTCCAGCTTCATCGCATACGCCCTAGCCTTCTCCATCGGGCTGATATGCTCCCGCTGAATATTTGAATCGACCATGTCAATAATCGCCTGGTCATCATCAATATCCCGAACCTGTACCTTGACCTTATTCAGTCCGGCCCTCTGTGCGGCATGGAACCGCCTGTGCCCACTGATGATCTCATACCCGCCCTCGGCGCGGCGGCGCACGGTCAGGTTGGTGAGCACTCCGTTCTCCCGGATGCTGTCCACCAGCTTCTGCATATCCTCATCGTCGCGCACCTCAAACGGATGCCCGACGAAAGGATGCAGCTCGGAAAGCGGCACCTCTGTGACCAAATCGCCGCTTTCCCGCTGCCTGTCAGCCTCCGAGGAAAACATATCATCGATTGAGGGCATCTTCATCGCGTTCAAAAACTTGTTCTTCGCGGCCATAGCCGGAAACCTCCTTCGCAAATTCAATATAGGCCTTTGCACTGTTGCTTTTCGGGTCGTATAGAATCGTCGGCTCTGCATTGGCCTGGCTCTCCTGTACCTTCACGTTTCTGGGAATCTCCGTTGTGAAAACGTGAATCTTATTGCCGTAGGTGCTGCGGACCTGCCCGCAGTAGTGGTCGGAAACGTTCGTGTGCTCGGTCATCGTCAGCAGGATGCCCTTCACCCGCAGTCCGGGGTTGATTTTACGCTGCACATTCGCAATAGAGGACGTCAGCTGCGACATGCCCACAACGGAGAAAGGCTGCGCCTGCATCGGGATAATAATTTCATTGGCGGCGGCCAGCGCATTGGTCAGCAGCAGGCCAACAGAGGGGGAGCAGTCGATCAGACAGTAGTCGTACTGATTGTTGTACTGTTCCAGGCAGGATTTCAGAAGCACCTCGCGGCACATCATCGTGCCCATGGCCAGCTCAAAGCCCGCCAGCCGCAGATTGGACGGGATAAAATCCACCCGTGCGGCAGCCTCCTTGCGTCCGGTCTGGTAGACACACTCCCGATTTCCTATCGGCTTTTCGCAGGAGGTCTTCATCAGCAGCTCCGTAATGGTCTGGTCAAGGTCCTTTTCTGGTGGGATACCGCAGTAGCAGGAAAGATTGCCCTGCGGGTCAAAGTCCACCATCAGGACGCGGTAGCCCTGTTGGGTCAGGGCAATGCCGAGGTTATACGTTGTGGTCGTTTTCCCCGTGCCGCCCTTCTGGTTTGCGATTGCGATTGTTTTCATCTTGTTTCCTCCAAAATATCATCCATGCTGATGCAGTGTGCGCGGTATTCCTGCATGTACTGCACCAGTGTGTCGTTATAATCCTTGCCCACCGGCGGCGGGCAGTCCTCAACGGCTTTGCCGCTGCTGGCAAGATGCGCAATAATATCCTGCGTTCGAGTCCGCCCTGCGTTGTCGTTGTCCAGACAGAGGACGACTTTGCGGACTGCCGGGAAATATTTCAAAAACGCATCCAGCGCGGCGTAGTCCGTACCGCCAAGCGCCAGATAATGGACACTGCGCCACGGCCCGGTGTGCTGCATGAGCTTTAGAGACGCGCCGGACATGGCATCGATGGGCGCTTCGTAGACCTCAACCGTGTCGGCCTTAGTGCTGGCCTGTATGTAGAACGGGTAAATCTTCTTGCTTCCGGGAATATCACGCCGAAATTGCAACTGCGTACAGCCGCGCAAGCTGCCGCCTTTCGCAACACCCTCACCATCACGTCCAACAAATACGCAGTTCGGGTGATTTTTGAAGCTGGTCTGGTACAAAATGCCCTCCCTGCGGCAGAACGCCAGCACATTGGGGTGGATACAGCGCCCGCGTAGATACGCCATCGCAGCATAGCTGTTTGTGTCCGACTCGGGCAGCTTGAAATCTCGCGGCACTTCCGGTTCGGCCCAGGGCTGCGGCAGGCTTACAGGTTGGGAAGAATGAACCACAACGCCTTGGATGCGGTTGATCTCCCGCACAGCCTCGACATAAGGCACCTTCTCGACGTCGATCAGATACTTCAGCGCCGTGCGCCCGCGCAGGCCGATGCAGTGCCAGCACCAAAGGCTGTTCTTGCTGATGGTCAGCGAGCTGTGTACCTTGTGGCGGTATTCCTTGCCCACGAGCTTCAGGTTGCCTGGCTCGACGAGCTTGAAGTAGGTCAGCAGGTCCAGCTCCTTCGCCCGCGCGATTTCTTCCTTCGTCACCCCGGCCATACTCTACACCCCGTATTCTGTTTTTCAATCTGTTTTCTGTATCGTTCTAATCAGTCTAATTACTATCAGTCTTATTTGCGTGTGATAATCACATCTCCAGAAGTGTGAAAATCACACTTCAAGAAATGTGATTTTCACTTTTATTGATTTATGACGAAACAGCAAAGTTTTTCACATAAATCAAGCTGGGCTTTCCCAATCCCTGGCGCTTGCGCTCAATCAGGCCTGCATCCTTTTCCAGCTCGAGCATCAGGCGGCAGGCCTTCTGGTTGGCACAACTCAGGGCCTCCATGATTTCCTCGGTGGTGAAGATGATGTAGACCCGGCTCTGTTCATCCAACCAGTGATTCATGACCGACAGACTCATGCGGTCCAGCAGGATACCGTACAGGACCTTGGCATCGGTGGACAGCGGCTTGAACTGCGGATCTGTGAACAGCACCTTGGGGATACGATAGAACGAGAACTGCTCGGCCTGACTGCCGTAAAAGTAGTCAAATTGCATGGTTGCTTCTCCAAAAAGCGCGCACTCGAATAAGCCTGACAGAATACCGTGCTTTTGGCATCCTAACCGGGCCTTATAAATAAGGTTGTGTGTGGCATTTTACCGTTCCAACTCCTGCTGGCTCTGGGTATGCTCGTGGGCATGGCCCCAGGTTTTCAGCAGAGAAAAAATCGTGTTCTGCATCTGCTCGGGCGTATAGCCGGGAGGGAAGAACCGCTTCACGTCAGATTGATTCAAGAAAAACTTCTGCCGCTGATTGGGCTTCTGTCCGGTGAGCAGGGTATGAAGGTAGTGCTCCGTCAGAGTGCCGCTCTGGCTCATCTCTTTAAGTCGGCGGGACTGCACCAGAGAGGGTGTGGCCTCGCAAAGCTCCATCTCCGCTTGCAGCCACCGTTGGTGCTCAGGCGTCATGTAGGAAATCTCTACCGCGGGGTTGAACGCCATCCGGGATTCATCGACCATTTGCAGAATGGGGGAGATGAGATAGGTGAGGCGGATGTAACGCTGAATATGCTTGACACTTTCTCCGTTTTGCGTAGCTACGATTATATTTGAACGTTGCGCCAACTTCGGGCCAACTTGGCCCGAAGTTGCTCGACCCTGATGCTTAATTGCTTCCAGTTTCATCCTGTACGCAAACGCCTTCTCACTCGGCAGCACATGCTCCCGCTGAATATTGCTGTTCACCATTAAAATGGTAGCTTCATCATCCGTCAGCTCCTGCACGCGGACCGGCACCTTCTCAATGCCCAACTCCCGGCAGGCCTCACACCTGCGGTGGCCGCTGATAATCTCATAGCCACCCTCGGGCCTGCTGCGCACGATCAGCGGAACAATAACGCCGCTTTCCCGGATGCTGTCCACCAGCTCGTTCATCTCAATATCCTTGCGGACATGGAACGGATGGTTGGCGAAGGTGTGCAGCAGCGCAGGGGAGACGTTCAATTCCAGGCTACTCGGCATGATTTATCCCTTCTTTCCTTCCTTTATCAGTCATAAAGCAAAATATATTTATAAAATTCGTACATTTCTATTGACATTCTCGGTGCAGTCAGTTATAATAATCAAGCTGATTCAAGACAGCCCGGTTGACCGGGTGTAGCGCAGTTTGGTAGCGCGCTTGAATGGGGTTCAAGAGGCCGTGAGTTCGACTCTCGCCACTCGGACCAAAGATGGCTGTCAGGGTCAGCAGGAGCGTCAAATCCGAAAGGATTTGGCGTTTTTTGTTTTTTACGGCTTCAATCGCGGCAGCGCTTGTTCCAAGCCGTTGGCGATGGAGCGCTTGCGGCGTATGTCCAGATGGCCGTAGATGTTTGCGGTCATCTTGATGTCCGAGTGGCCCAGCCACTCCTGCACGTCTTTCAGGCCGTAGCCCTCCGACAGCAACATGCTGGCGCAGGTGTGCCCTTACGGTATAATTACGACAAACCGGAAAAGCCCCGTAGAATCAAGGGTTTTGAGGTTTTCAGTCTGGTTTTTTCATCCTTTTCCAAACCGAAAAATCATACTGAAATAAGTCGAATTATAGGAGGTGTTTCATTAACGACAAATGAATAGCAGAAAGGAACTCAAAGCCTTTTGATTTCAAACACAGTAGAATATTGGATTTAGGCGAAGCCGTCACTTGTTTTGAACTGCACCCCATTTGTTAGACAGTATGGTATACTATCTAACAAGTGGTGTGTTTTTCTATGCCAAAAGGAGTACCAAACAAACGATATACGCCGGAATTCAAAAAACTGGT
>OOAZ01000368.1_pt1 | contig 40718 bp, 37 predicted proteins | sample 1671221 | NCBI WGS metagenome assembly OOAZ01 (sample SAMN06348134, study PRJEB24527) | human gut metagenome | biome: human gut; feature: ankylosing spondylitis patient; material: feces | host: Homo sapiens | place: China | collected 2015-10
CCGGCTGCTGACGCAGCAGCAGGGTCATGCAGCGGTGCTCGATGTCCCGCTCCATGTTGTTGATGCGGGCGTCCCCCTTCACGATGGCCGCAGCTGCATCGGCGTCAGCGACGCAGAGCGCTTCCAGAACGTTCTCCACGGCATCGGCAGAGCTGCGGCCCATTTCGGTCAACGATTTTTTCAGCGATTCCAGATCGGTGTCGTACTGTTTACGGATACTCATAGCTGTTTCCTCCTTTAACCGAACCGACCGGAAATGTAGTCCTCGGTGCGTTTATCCTGCGGTGCGCTGAAGATCTGCGCCGTGGGGCCCGCTTCCACCAGCTCGCCCAGCAGGAAAAAGGCGGTGCGGTCGCTGATACGGGCCGCCTGCTGCATGTTGTGGGTAACGATGACCACCGTGTAGTTCTTCTTCAGCTCACTCATCAGCTCCTCCACCTTCATGGTGGAGCCGGGGTCCAGTGCGCTGGTGGGCTCGTCCATCAGCAGCACTTCGGGCTTCACCGCCAGTGCACGGGCGATGCACAGACGCTGCTGCTGGCCGCCGGAAAGGCCCAGCGCGCTCTTTTTCAGGCGGTCCTTCACCTCGTCCCACAGGGCCGCACCCCGCAGAGAGCTTTCCACCAGCTCGTCCAGCTCAGCCTTATTGCGCACGCCGTGCAGCTTGGGGCCGTAGGTGATATTGTCGTAAATGCTCATGGGGAAGGGATTGGCCTTCTGGAACACCATGCCCACCCGGCGGCGCAGGTCGGTGAGCTGCATTTCCCGGGCAAAGATGTCCTCGCCCTTCAGCCGCACATCGCCCTCGATGCGCACATTCGGCACAAGGTCGTTCATGCGGTTGAGGGTTTTCAGAAAGGTGGACTTGCCGCAGCCGGAAGGGCCGATGAGAGCAGTGATCTCCCGCTCGCCCACGTCCAGCGAAATGCCTTTCAGCGCCTTGAAGTCGCCGTACCAGAGGTTCAGGTCTTTTGCCGATATCACCGGCACATTCGTGTTTTCCATAGAGTACCTCATTGTTGAATTTAAAACTCCCTCAGTCGCGGCTTGTGCCGCGCCAGCTCCCTCAGTGAGGGAGCCTTTTGTTCTGCCGCAAAGCTTTATCTTCCCGATAAGCCTCCCTCCATGAGGGAGGTGGCATCGCGCAGCGATGACGGAAGGAGTTATTTTACTGTTTCTGTTTCAGCTTAGTCTTTGCCAGCCGCGCCGCAAGGTTGATGGCCAATACCAGCACCAGCAGCACTGCACCGATGCCCCAGGCCGAAGCAAAATCGCCGTCCTCAAAGGCACGCAGGTACAGCAGCACCGACAGGGTGGCACCGTTGGAGGTGTAGGCTTTGGCCACGCTCTTGGCAATGACCTCTGCGGCACCGGCGGTGAAGAGCAGGGCGGCACTTTCGCCCACGATGCGGCCCACAGCCAGAATGCAGCCGGTCACAATGCCGTCAATGCTGCAGGGCAGCACGATGGTGCGGATGATGTGCCACTTGCCTGCACCCAGACCCATGGCCCCCTCCCGGTAGCCCTGCGGCACCGTCTTGAGGGATTCCTGCGTGGTGCGGATGATGGTGGGCAGGTTCATGACCACCAGCGTGAGCGAACCGGACAGCAGACAGGTCTGGAAGCCCAGCGCCTGACTGAACACCAGCATACCCACCAGACCGTAGATGATGCTGGGGATGCCCGCCAGCGTTTCGTTGGTGAACTCGATGACCTCGATGAGCCGCCGGTTGGAGGCATACTCGGTCAGGTAGACCGCCGCGCCTACGCCCAGCGGCAGTACGATCAGTAATGTCAGCACAATGACATACAGTGTGTTGAGGATGGCAGGCAGGATGCCGTCGGTCTTTTTCAGCACACTGGCAGTGGTGGAAAGGAACTTCCAGCTGATGTGGGGGATGCCCCGCACCAGCACCATGCCGATGATACCGGCCACCAGCACCATCACCAGCACGGCGCTGGCCCAGACCAGTGCGGTCATCGTCCGGTTCCACATCTGACGGGAAGGCGAAAGGCCCTTATTCATCCCGGCTTCCTCCCTTCAGTACAACATTCAGCACAACATTGATGATCATGATAAAGACGAACAGCACCAGCGCAATGCTGAACAGCGCCTGCCGCTGCAGACCGCCGGCATAGCTCATCTCCTTGGCGATGGCAGTGGTCAGGAAGGTGACGCTGCGGAAGGGACTGTCCGGCATGTTGGGGCTGTTGCCTGCCACCATCATCACCGCCATGGCCTCGCCGATGGCACGGCCGATGCCCAGCACAACGCCTGCGGCAATGCCGCTTTTGGCAGCCGGAATGCTGATCTTGAACCATGTTTCGGTGTCGGTAGCACCCAGTGCCAGACTGCCCTGCTCATACTCCGGCGGCACGGCGTTCAGTGCCGTGACCGACACGGACACGATGCTGGGCAAGATCATGATGGAAAGCACCACGATAGCGCTCAGCAGGCAGGCACCGGAAGCCTTGCCGAAGGTCTTTGCCACGGCAGGCACCAGCACCTGCATGCCCAGCAGGCCGAACACCACGCTGGGGATGCCGGACAGCAGCTCGATGGCAGTGACCACCACGGTGCGCAGCTTGGGGTCGGCGGCCTTGGAGAGGAACACCGCCGTCAGCAGACCGATGGGCACACCGATGATGGCAGCGCCCAGCGTGCCGTAGATGCTGGACAGGATAAAGGGCAGGATGCCGAACAGCGGCTGGGCTGCCGTGGAGGCCCACTTTGTGCCGAACAGAAATTGGAACAGGCCGATCTTGTGGATGGCCGGCACGCCGGAGATCACCATGTACACCGAGATAAGCACCACGCAGCCCACCGCCAGCATACCGCACAGGAAGAAGATGAAGTTCATCACCGCTTCCAGCCATTCGGCGGGGGTGCGGGGCAGCCGCACCCGGCTCAGATAGGATTTTTTGTTCATAGCTGAAATCCTTTATAAAAGCCGCGTCGGCCCGCAGAAACGGCAGCCCGACGCGGCAGTTCTGTGTATTTGTCAGCGGCTTCGCCCTCTCCGTCACGGCTTACGCCGTGCCACAATCCCCACTCTGTCGCTGACGCGGCATCTCTCCCCGACCGGGGAGAGTCTTTCCTCAAAGTGGGAGGCTTTGGCATTCCACTCAAAGTTTGCGGTTTTGCCAAGGGCTCTCCCTTTGGGAGAGCTGGACGCGAAGCGGCCTGAGAGGGCGAGCCCGCTAACCGTTACTCGTTCACCGGCACAGCTCCTGCGGTGCGGATGAGGTCGGCAGCGTCCTTGCTGGTGGCAAAGTCCACAAAGGCCTGTGCCTGCTCCGACAGGGTCACGCTCTTGTTGGTGACGAACACGAAGGGACGCTGGATCTTGTAGCTGCCATCCTTGACAGTATCCTCGCTGCACTCCACACCCTCCACGGTGACCATGGCAACGGTGTCGCCCACAGCGGACAGGGAAGCGTAGCCGATGGCCAGAGGATTGGCCTCCACAGCGCTGATGACTGCGCCGGTAGCGGTCAGCTCCTGTGCGTACTTGCAGCTGTCCTTCACGTCCACGATGCTCTCAAAGCCATCACGGGTGCCGGAACCAGCCTCGCGGCCCACCAGAACGATCTCGCCGTCGTCGCCGCCCACATCCTTCCAGTTGGTGATCTCACCGGTGAACATCTGCTTCAGCTGGTCTACGGTCAGGTCTGCCACCTTGCTGTCCTTGTTCACGATGATGGCGATGCCGTCCAGCGCCACGATGGTGCCGTCCACATCGTTCTTCTCATCGTCCTTCAGAGCGCGGGAGGACAGGCCGATGTCCAGCGTCTTATCGGTAGCACCGGTGATGCCTGCGCCGGAACCGGTGGGGTCGTAGCTGACGGTAACACCCGGCTCCACCTCGGCAAAGCCCTCGGTCAGAGCAGCGATGACGTTCTTCATGGAAGTAGAACCGCCGGTAGCCACATTGCCGGACAGGGTGCCTGCAGCGGTCTCAGCAGCGGCAGAAGAAGAGGTGGACTCTGCAGCAAAGGATGCCACAGTGGAAGAGGCTGCGCCGCCGCAGGCGGTCAGAGCCATCGCTGCGGCAGCAGTGCTGCAGACCGTGAGAAACGAACGACGAGTGATCTTTTTCATAACCCTTTTCCTCCAATAAATGCCGGAATGCATTTCCGGCCGATGTTTTCTTGTTTCTCTGTGTTTTCCTTGGGAACGGCCTTATTGTACCGCACCGCCATGCGCGCTGCGACCATGTACGCGCAAAATGGAGGTAAAGCTTTGCAGACCGTTTTTGCGGGCGTGTCAAGCCTGCGTAAAGCCGGGATGAAAAACCTGCACTCGGATTTTACAAACAGGATAAATATGCCGAAAATGCCATTTTCTGGCTGGGCAAAGTGACAAAAAAAGAAGGCACTCTCTATGGAGCGCCTTCTGCTCAGCAGTATTTTGTTCCGTCCGGGCAGTAGAACTGCACGTACTTCTGCCACTCGGTCTCGCTGATGGTGCGGCGGTAGCAGTCCACCAGTGCATCCACGGCCTGCCGGTCCGCAAAGGTACCGGCACCCGGGCAGTCCAGCACCAGAATGCGGAACCATGCATCGAACAGATGCTCGGTGAAGCCGGAGTCCCGGGCCCCGCACCGGGCATAAAAGCCCAGCCGCCGCACCGCCATTGTCTCGTCCTCCGCCTTATCCGGGCATTCGGCCTCAATGAGGATGGCCTGTGCACCCCGCTCGTGCTGCGGCAGGTCGGCCAGCAGCTGCGCGCCCAGCCCTGCAGCACGGTATTCCGGCAGCACGGCAAAGTAATCCAGCTGGCTCACCCTGCTGCCTGCCGGGCGCACCATGAGCAGGTACGCCGCCAGTGTTTCGCCGTCGAACACGCCCCATGTGTGGGCTGTGCCGTCGGCTTCGCTGTTCAGGATCATGCTCAGGGGCTTGAGCTCCGTGGGCGGGAAGTCCCGCCGCATTTCGTCCAGATAGACCCGCGTCAGCTCTTTTTCGTTCAGTTTCCGCCAGTTGTACGTTTTGCTCATCGCTTTCTCCTCCCGGGCAGGTGCGCCCTGTTTTGCTGCTTCCAGTATAGCATACTCCGTGCGGGAACGCAAAAAGCCGCCGGGAGCGGACAGCTGAGTCCCGTCTCCCGGCGGCAGTTTTATGATGGTGCGGGATCAACCAGTCTCCCGCATCGGGTCAGATGGAATGCCTTGTGTTACAGCATCTTCTTCAGCTCGTCGTACACGAACTGGACCTTGGTGCCGATGATCACCTGGCAGGCAGTCTTGCTGGGACGGATGACACCGGCAGCACCAGCAGCCTTGACGGCCTTCTCGTCCACCTTGGCGTTATCCTTGACCTCAAAGCGCAGACGGGTTGCGCAGTAGCCAACGTCCTTCACGTTCTCCTTGCCGCCGACAGCAGCCAGAACAGCGGAAGCAACTTCGGTGTAGTTGTTGTTTGCCAGAACGACCTTCTTCTCGGACTCTTCGTCCTCGTCCTCACGGCCGGGGGTCTTCAGGTCATACTTGGTGATGGCAAAGTAGAACACTGCGTAGAACACCACGAAGGCTGCGATGCCCAGAGGAATGATCATCCAGGTCTTGGCAGCTGCGGGCAGGGAAGCGGAGAACACCAGGTCGGTAGCGCCTGCAGAGAAGCAGAAGCCAGCACGGAAACCGGAGTAGTAGGTGATGATGGTGAAGATGCCGTACAGAGCGGAGTACACAACGTACAGCGGGAAGCACAGGAACATGAAGCCGAACTCGAAGGGCTCGGTGACGCCGCAGACGAATGCGCAGATGGCAGCGGAGACGACCAGACCAATGGCAGCCTTCTTGTTCTTAGCGGTCTTGACCATAGCCAGAGCAGCACCGGCAATACCAAACATCATGCAGGGGAAGAAGCCGGACATGTACATACCCAGGCTCCAGCCCACATCGGCGCTGGTCTCGCCTGCCCAGAAGTGGGACAGGTCGCCCAGACCGATGGTGTCGAACCAGAACACGTTGTTCAGAGCGTGGTGCAGGCCGGTGGGGATGAGCAGGCGGTTCAGGAAGGCGTAGATGCCAGCGCCGATGCCGTCCATGCCTGCGATGCCGTTGCCGACCGCGACCAGTGCACCGAAGATCAGGGGCCAGACGAACAGCAGAACAACGGACACCAGAATGGAGATCAGACCGGTTGCGATTGCGACAAAGCGCTTGCCGGAGAAGAAGGCCAGCCAGTCAGGCATCTGGATATCCTTGAACTTGTTGTAGCAGGCAGCGCCCACAACAGCGGCCAGAATGCCGATGAAGGAGTTGCCGGCGACCTTCTGGAAAGCGATGTAGGTAGCAGTGCCTTCTTCCAGGTGACGGACCATGCCGACCACGCCGGGGTTCAGCAGCTGCTGCATCATCAGGAAGCTGACCAGACCGGCCAGACCTGCGGTGCCGTCGTTGTCAGCAAGGCCGACAGCGGCACCAATGGCAAACAGCCATGCCATGTTATCGATCAGAGCGCCGCCTGCCTTGACCAGCAGGAAGCCAACGGTGTAAGCTGCACCGGAGGTTGCAGCACCGGGAACGCCCATGACGCCCGGAGCAAGGGCATAACCGAGACCCATCAGGATACCGCAGATCGGCAGGACCGCGACGGGGAGCATCAATGCTTTGCCCAGTTTCTGGAGATACTTCATCATAAAGCACATTCCTCCTTAAGAAATGTTTGTGTTTACAGACGCCTCTGGTTGTCGGCCGTCCATAATTCCGTAATAGAATAGTAACATATTTTTGAAAGAAAAGAAAGCCCCTTTCTCATTTTTTCTATCAAAATGCGTCAAAAGTCCTTATTTACCGGCTTTATAGTCGATAATTTTTGGTTTTTCCGCACGCGTACCGTTTTTATGTTGAAAATTCCTTTCTTTTTGCGTACATTTTGCCCAAAGGCTTGCATCCCACAGCCGAATCGGGTACTATACTATTATAAGAAAAGCCGGAAACCGAAGGAGGTTTACTTTATGGAATGGACTGATATCCGCCTGACCGTGGCCAAGGCCGATGCCGACAACGCCGAAGCCGTTGCCACCATGATCGCCGAGGGCGGTATTTATATCGAAGACTACAGCGACATCGAGCAGCAGGTGGCCGAGATCGCCCATGTGGATCTGATCGAGCAGGAGCTGCTGGACAAGCCCCGCGACACCGTTATCATCCATATGTATCTGGAGCCGGGCGCTTCCCCCGTGGAGACGCTGGCCCTCATTGCCGCCCGCATGGAAGCTGCCGGCATCGCCTACACCGCAGAGACCGAGGGCGTGGAGCAGGAGGACTGGCAGAACGGCTGGCGCAAGTATTATCACCCTCTGGAGATCGGCAAACGGCTGGCGGTGGTGCCCTCGTGGCAGCAGTACGACACCGACCGGGTAAAGCTGATCCTTGACCCGGGCCTTGCCTTCGGCACCGGCGGCCACGAGACCACCAGCCTGTGCATGGAAGCGCTGGACGAGCGGGTGACCGGCGGCGAGCGGGTGCTGGACATCGGCACCGGCAGCGGCATCCTTGCCATTGCGGCGCTGAAGCTGGGCGCTGCCGTGGCCGAGGGCGTGGACATCGACCCTGTGGCGGTGCGCACCGCCGGGGAAAACGCCGCCCTGAATGGCGTGCAGGACAAGCTGACCGTGCTGGTGGGCGACCTTTCGGACAAGGCCAGCGGCAAATACGACATCATCACCGCCAACATCGTGGCCAACGCCATCCTGTCTCTGGCCCCCGCCGTGCCGGGCCTGATGGCGGAGGGTGCCACCTTTATTGCCAGCGGCATCATCGACAGCCGCAAGGACGAAGTGATCGCAGGTCTGGAAAAGGCCGGCCTTGCCGTTGTGGAAGTGAAGGAGAAGCGCGGCTGGGAGTGCATCGTCTGCAAGAAAGCGTAATTACAGAAGCTTTCATGATTTCTTTCAGCTGGCTTGCCCTCTCCGTCATTGCTTACGCAATGCCACCTCGTTCCCCTTTCTGTCGCTTACGCGACATCTTCCCCCGACCGGGGGAAGTCTGTCAAAGGGAGAGGCCTTGGCAAAGAGATGAAGTTTGCGTGGACTGCCAAGGGCTCTCCCCTTGGGAGAGCTGGCGCGTTAGCGACTGAGAGGGCGAGGACGTTTAAGGAGAACCACTATGCCGCACCGTTATTTTACCACCGAGATCTCTGACGGCACCGCCACCCTGCGCGGGGCCGACGCCCACCATCTTGCCCGCGTGATGCGCGCAAAGCTGGGCGATACTGTCATTCTATGCGACGGCAACGCCGTGGAATACACCGCCACCATCACCGGCTTTGGGGACGAGTGCGTGGAGTTCCGGGTGGAGCCGGGCTATCCCAGCGCCGCCGAACCCGGCGTGGAAGTGACCCTGCTGGCCGGTTATCCCAAGCAGGACAAGCTGGAGCAGATCATCAAGCACGGGGTGGAGCTGGGCGCAGCCCACTTTATCCCCTTCTTCAGCCGGTACTGCGTGGCCGCGCCCAAAAAAGAGGAGCAGAAGAACGAGCGCTACAACCGCATTGCAGCGGAAGCCGCCAAGCAGTGCGGCCGGGGCATTCTGCCGGATGTGGCCCTGCCGCTGCCGAACTTCGGGGCCGTGTGCCGCACCTTTGACCAGTATGACCTTGTGCTGTTCTGCTACGAGTGCGGCGGCGCGCCCCTGCGCCAACTGCTGGCCGAGACCGCGCCTGCCGACGACAGAAAGCGGAAAATTGCCATCGTGACCGGAGCCGAGGGCGGCTTTGCCGCCGAGGAAGCCGAAATGGCCGCAAAGGCCGGTGCCCGAACGGTGGGCCTTGGCCCCCGCATCCTGCGGTGCGAGACCGCCCCGCTGGCAGTCCTTGCGTCTGTCATGACCCTGACCGGGGATCTGGAATAACAAAAAAGCAGCTGCGTTGCAGCTGCTTTTTTGTTATTTTCAGGGTTTATGTCTCTGCTTCCCGCAGAGCTTTCTTCACGTTCAAAAGGTTCTGCGGGCTCACCGAGAAGCTGCGCAGGCCCAGCTGCAGATACTGCACCGTGTTGGCCGGGTTGCCCACCGCAAGGCCGCAGATGGTCACCGGCACATCCCGCTCTCTGGCGGCGTCCATCACCATGGTGATAAGCTTTTTCATGGCGCTGCTGGCCGGGCGGTAGTAGTGCTCCGCGCTGGCAAGCTCACGGTCGGCGGCGTGGGTGTACTGGGTCAGGTCGTTGGTGCCGACCACAAGAAAATCGACCCCGTGCGCCACGAACTCCTCCGCCGTCAGGCAGGCGGCAGGCACACTGAGCATCACGCCGAACTTGGTATCCTCCTTGAAGGGCACGCCCCGCTCCCGCAGATGCTCCCGGCAGCGCTCCACCACGCGCATGGCGGCGTCCCAGTCCTCCACCGTCGTCACCATGGGGAACATCACCTGCAGCGGGCCACGGGCGGCGGCGCGCATCAGCGCGCAGAGCTGCGTCTCGAACTGGCGGGGCTGGCGCAGGCTGTTGCGGATGCCCCGCAGCCCCAGCTTGGAGGACTGCAGGCCCTGATAGGCGTCGGAAATGGTGCGGTCTGAGCCAAAGTCGAAGGTGCGCACGGTCACCTGACGGCCCTGCGCCGCCGCCAGACAGGAGCAGTAGAAGAAATACTGCTCCTGCTCGTCCAGAATGCGGCCCGGCAGCATCATGTAGCCGGTGCGCAGCAGGCCCACGCCCTGCGCGCCGGACTGCATGGCCGTGTCGATATCCTCCGGTCCAAAGCAGTTGGCCAGCAGCTCAAAGGGCTGGCCGTCCTTTGTCCTGTTGGGCAGAGCATGCAGCTGCCCCATCTCTTCGTTCTCCCGCTGCAGCTCACAGATGCGGGTCTCGGCCTGCTGGCGGGCGGCAGCGTCCGGGTCCAGCGTGCACTGGCCCCCGGTGGCGTCCAAAATCACGGTGCGGCCGTCGCAGTCGTCCAGAAAATCCCGGCCCACCTGCACGATGCCCGGGATATTCATTGCCCGGGCAATGATGGCCGCGTGGCTCTGGCCGCTGCCCTCTGCCGTGATGATGCCTAGAATCATGCCGGAGGGCACGCTGAACAGGTCGGTGGGCATCAGCCGCTCTGCGGCAAGGATCACCGGGTGGTCCAGCGCCAGCCACATGCGGGGGCGGTTGGTGATGATGTTGATGACCCGCCGGGTGGCGTCCAGAATATCCACGCTGCGCAGCTGCATGTAGGGGTTATCCTTCATGTTGGCCAGCTGGTCGGCGTAGCGCTGGCCCACCTGATTCATGGCCGCAGCGGCGCCAACGCCTGCATTGATGCAGAAACGCACCTCGTTCATCATGCCCTCATCGTCCAGCATCATGCTCTGGAACTGGAAGATGGCCTGCTCGCTGGGCGCAGCGCGGTCTGCCATGGATTCCAGCTCGTCCTGCGCGGTGCGGATGGCATCGGTGAGCAGCTGCAGCTCCCGGGACGGTTTAAAGGGGCCAACGGTCGTGGTCTCCACATGGTGCTCCAACCGGCTCACTTGACCCAGCACAAGGCCCGGCGAGGCACAGAAACCTTTATAGATCTTCATTCTGGTTCACCTCCGGCAAAAGTTCCGCTTCCGGCGCGGTCAGGGTGTGCCAGACCAGCGCCTGCAGAAAGGTATTGGGCAGCAATGCCGCCAGTGCAGCCCGCGCCGCATCGGCGCTGCCCTCAAACAGCGGTGCAAAGCTCTGCATCCGTGCCTGATCGCACTTTGCAAGGAACGCATCGCACAGGGTGTGGGTGGTATAGTAGCCGGTAGGGCTCACGCCCACATCCTCGGCAGCAGCTTCCAGCGGGGCAAGGTCCGCATCCTTCATGTTGGCCAGCAGCAGGGCGGCGTCCGCCGTCAGGGTGACGGGGTATTTCTCCCGCACCTGCTTTTGCACCCGCTCAAATTTTGCATGGAAAGCAGCAGCGTCCGCGCAGCTCTGGGCGTCACAGGAGACCGCATAGGCGCACCCCCGCAGATATCCCATAGCGCGGCGGGTGTCGTAGTAGCCCAGCTCGATGTTGCGGCGGGCGGTGTCCGGGTCAAAGTGCAGGATATCCCCCAGCTCCCAGTAGCTGCGCACCATGACGGTGGGCAGGCCGGTGAGGTTCGGGCGGGTGATGCCCACCCCCTCAAGGTCCACGCACACCAGCTCCTCTGCGCCCATTTTTTTGGCAAGGCCGGTGGGCATGTTGTCGCTGTAGCCGCCATCCAGAAACTTGACCCCGTCGATGTCCCGCGCCCGCAGGGCAGGGAAGCAGGCGGCGGAGGCCATCAGGTAGTCCTTGACCTTTCCTGCCGGGATCTCGTCCAGCGTCAGCTCCCGGGCCTTGAGGCCCCGCTGCTCCACCGTGACAAGGCCAAAGCGAGTGGGCGCGGCGCGCAGGGCATCCTCGTCCAGCACCCGCTCCACGATCTCCTCCAGCGGGGTCACGTCCATGCCGCCGGCCTTCACCACACTGCGCAGGAACTGGTGCAGGACCGAGAGGTCGGCATCCTCTTCCGGCAGCTCCATCACGTCCTTGCTGCGGATGCTCAGCCACATGTCCCGCGCCGTTTCGTACTGATCCAGCACGAACATGGCACCGTTCAGGCTGCCCACACTGGTGCCGGTGATGATCTGCGGGTGCCAGTCCAGCTCCATCAGCGCGCGCCACACACCCACCTGATAGCTGCCGCGGGCACCGCCGCCGGCCAGCACCAGAGCCCTGCACGGGACACTGCGTTCTTCCATTGCCTCCGCCTCCTTTGATTGGTTCCGGTTTTGTTCAGATTATAGCATATTTCCGGAGAAATTTCTCCCTTTTTTTGTAAATTGAAGGCTTTCTCCCGGCTAAGAAACATGGTATACTTGTCAGGATACTTTAAAGGAGGCATTCTCATGCACTGCAGCCAATGGATCTTTGATATGGACGGTACCCTGACCGACAGCATGACCGTGGTATGGGAGGGTGCGCCGGACGCCCTGCTGCGCCGCTACGGCCGCACGCCCCGGGCCGACCTGCGTGCCACCCTGCTGAGCATGGGGATGCAGGAAGGCGCACGGTACCTGATCCGGGAATACGATCTGCCGCTGACCGAGGAGAGCTACTTTGCCGTGATGCGGGAGGTGATCGCCGAGCTGTACGAGACCGTGGAGCTCAAACCCGGCGTACGCACGATGCTGGCAAAGCTGCAGGCCGAGGGTGCCCGCATGTGCATCTGCTCCAACACCTGGGCCGACCAGTGCCGCACTGTCCTCACCCGCCTTGGCATTGCCGGGTATTTTTCCTTCATCGTGGAGGCACAGGGCGCGCTGCACAAGAGCCGCCCGGAGGTGTTCTTTGAATGCATGAGCCGTCTGGGCGGTGCAGACCCCGCCCGGTGTGCGGTGTGCGAGGATGCAGTGTACGCTGCTTCCACGGCGCACGGGGCCGGATTTTACGTCGTGGGCATCGCGGACCCCGCCTCCGCCGCCGACGAGCCGGAGATGCGCCGCGTCTGCAGCCAGTTCCTCCCCCGGTGGGATGCACTGGACTGGACCGCCGTGTAATAAAAAAGGGCCGCAGAGTGCGGTTCTTTTTCATGTTAAAGGGGTATTACTCTTGCTTTTTGCCGTCAAGAAGAGTATGATATTATAAACAGGACTGTCCCAAGGGGGCAGTGCCCTCATTTCCCTGTTTTTGTAAGATATGTGAGAATACACCGTTTGATTTTTAAAATATAAAGGTATAATATCCGTAAAGAGGAGACCTTCCGTCATGAACAACCCACTCGTCAGCATTATCGTGCCAGTGTATAATGTGCAGAATAGTGTTGCCCGCTGCCTGGAGAGCATCTGTGCGCAGACGTGGAAGAATATCGAGATCATTTTGGTCAACGACGGTTCCAGAGATGAAAGCTTTTCGGTCTGTGAGCAGTTCCGCGAAAAAGACCCGCGTATCGTTTTGGTGGACAAGTCCAATTCCGGCGTGTCGGACACCCGCAACTGCGGCATGACCCTTGCATCCGGCAAGTACGTACAGTTTGTGGACAGCGACGATTATATCGAGCCTGATTTTACCGAGCGGCTGGTAACGGCCGCCGAGACCAACAATGCCGATCTGGTGATCGCACCCTATTGGATGGTGATCCCGGCAAACTCCTGCAAGGCCGGTCAGGCTCTGGAAAACCTGCAGGAGAACCTTGGCATCGAGGAAAAGCGTCCCGACGATGTGCGCGAATACGGTTTTCTGCCCGAGGGCATCTATGACCGCGACACCTTTGCCCTGCGCCTGATGGAAAAGCCCGCATCCTTCTTCTACAGCGTCCTGTGGAACAAGCTCTACCGCCGCGACATCCTTGTGGACAACCATCTGCAGTTCACCAGCGAGGTGCGCTGGGCCGAGGATCTGGTATTCAACCTGGAATATATCCTGTACGCCAACGTATTCGTTTCCATCCCCAAGGCTGGCTACCACTATGTGCAGAACCCCCAGAGTATCTGCCACACCCAGATCAATCTGGCTTCCATCGTGCAGAACAAGCTGCAGGTGTTCCGCTACTACAAAGATCTTTACACAAAGCTGGGCCTGTACGACAAGGTGCAGCCGCAGCTGTACAAATTCCTGACCGCATTCTCGGAGAATGCCTATCCCGCCGGTTCGCCCCAGAAGATCATCATGGACATGGCCAACCGCTGGGGCTTTGGTGTTCTGGATGCTTCCGACAAGGAAAAGAAACGCAACGCCAAATCAGAGGCCTGAACTTCCGTACATGAGAAAGAGCTGCACAAGGCAGCTCTTTTTTGTTTGCCATTTTACCGGTCGGTCCAGCTGCGGACGGCCTCGCGCACCATGCCCTCCCGCCCGCGGGGGATGGGGATGCGCGCACCGCTGCTCATCTGCAGCTCGCCTGCCGTCAGCAGCCGGGCCGCCGCCAGATTGACCACATAGGAGCGGTGCGGCTGCAAAAAGCGGCCGTCCGCCAAAAGCGGCCTTGCCACCTCGGCAAAGGATACCCGCAGCGAAAGGGACATCACATCCTCCCCGCTGAGCAGGTGGAAACGCACCACATGGTGGGTGCACTCCAGATACTCGAGCTGGGCATAGGGCAGCAGCCGCAGGCCCTCGGCCGTGGCCACGGTGAGGGCCGGGCCATACTCCGGCTCGGTGGCGCGGGCCAGCAGGGCCGAAAGCTCCTGCTGATGCACCGGCAGCAGCAGATACTGCATGGCGTCCACCCGGAAGGCACTGTAGGCGTGGGCCGCCGTGCGGGCCGCAAAGGCCAGCGGAGCCCTGCGGCCCCGGCGGCGCAGCTCCGCAGCCGCCGAAAGCCCTGCCGGAGCCGCCACCGCTGCCAGCTCTATGAGATACAGGTCGAACCGCTCGCCCTCGGCGTCACGGCGCAGAAGCGCATCTGCATCCGGCAGCTGCTGCACGATGCACGCATCCTGCCGCCGGGCAAAATATTCCATGCACTGACGTTCCAGCCCGCTGCGCAGGGCCGCATCCGTGCTGCATACCGCAATGTGAAAGACCATCCGACATTCCCCTCTCCGCCAGCCGCCTGCCTTGATTTTTGCGCAGGGCTGGAGTATGATAAATGAAACCTCGCTGCACCGAAAAAACAGAAATGGAGACCATTGCCATGCCGGAACCCCTTGTCAGCATCATTGTGCCCGCCTATAACGCTGCAGGCTGCATTGCCCGCTGTGTGGAGAGCATCGTCTCCCAGAGCTATCAGGAGCTTGAGATCCTTCTGCTGAACGACGGCTCCAGAGATGACACCCTTGCCATCTGCCGGAAGCTGGCCGAAGCCGACCCCCGCATCCGGGTGATCGACAAACTGAACACCGGCGCAGCCGACACCCGCAGCTGCGGCCTTGCGCTGGCCAGAGGCGAGTACATCCAGTTCGCGGACAGTGACGACTATCTGCTGCCGGGCTGCACGGCAAACCTTGTGGCGGCGGCCCGGCGCAGCCGTGCCGACCTTGTGTTGGCCCCCTACCGGATGATGGTGCCCCGCAGAGACGGCGGCTATGACACCCGGGAATACAGCCTGCTGCCCGCAGGGGAGTACAGCAAGGTGGATTACCTGTGGCAGCTCACCGGCCATGCCGCCGCCTTTTACTACGGCGTGCTGTGGAACAAGCTCTACCGCCGCGACCTGATCCGGATGGCGCAGATCCGGTTTGAAAATGTCGTTTTCGCCGAGGATCAGCTGTTCAACACCCGGTATCTGCAGGCGGCGCAGCGGTTCGCCGCCATCGACGAGGCCGTTTACTGCTACATCCAGAATCCGCAGAGCGTCTGTCACACGCAGGTGAGGGTGGCAGACATGCTGCGCCACCGTGACCGGATGTACCGCGCCTACCGGCAGATGTGCATTCAGCTGGGCGTGTACGACCGGTTCCGCCTGCGGCTGCGGGGCATCTACCTGAGCCTGTTTGAAAGCCCCCTGCCCAACGGCCCGGTGCAGCGGCTCTCCGACGCCGCCGCACGCACCCACAGCCGCATCTGAGAAAAGGAGACGCTATGGAATTTCCCCTTGTCAGTATCATCGTGCCCATGTACAACGCCGCAGGCTGCATTGCCCGCTGTGTAAAAAGCATCTGTGCCCAGAGCTACAAAAGCATCGAGATCATCCTGCTGAACGACGGCTCCAAGGACGGCACCCTCTCGGTCTGCCGTGCTCTTGCCGCTCAGGACCACCGCATCGCGCTGGTGGACAAGCCCAATTCCGGCGCGGCGGACACCCGCAATCAGGGGCTTGCGCTGGCCCATGGCCGCTACGTCCAGTTCGTGGACAGCGACGACTGGCTGGCCCCGGACTTTACCGAGAAGCTCGTCACCGCCGCCGAGACCCACGCCGCCGATCTTGTGATCGCGCCCTTCTGGATGGTGTATCCGAAGGACTACGTGGAACACACCCGCCCGTGGGAAAAGGTGCTGGGCACCGTGCTCCGGCGCAACCCGCCCCGCACCCGGGCCTACGGTTATCTGCCCGCCGGGGTGTACACCGGGCAGGAGTACGCCCGGCAGCTGATTGAAAAGCCCAATACCTTTTACTACGGTGTGCTGTGGAATAAGCTCTACCGCCGGGATCTCCTTGCCGGGCACGGCATCCGCTTCCGGCAGGAGCTGTTTGCGGAAGACCAGCTGTTCAACACCGAATACCTGCGCTATGTGCGCACCGCCGTTTCCATCCCGGACATCGGCTACTATTACCTGCAGTGCAGCCAGAGCGTTTCCCACTCCAGAGTGACCACCGCCGATATCCTTCTGCTGCGGCGGCGGGTGATGGGCCTGTACAAGAGCATCTATACCGAACTGGGCATCTACCCGGAGACCCGGGCCGCCATTCTGCGCTCCGCTTTTGGCGAAAACGAGTTCACCCTGCCGCCGCTGGACACCCCGCAGGCCCATTCCTGCAGGCTGTAACCGGCTGTTTCCGCGGGCAAAACGGCGCACCGCTTTTCTGAGAACCACACACCCGGACTGCCGCTGTACGGCATCCGGGTGTTTCTGTTTTTATCCGGCTCAGCAGCCGATGGAGGCGCACTTTTCGGCCAGCCAGACCCGCTCTTCCGCGTTCAGGTGCGGGGCCAGCTTTGCAAACACCTGACGGTGGTAATCGTTCAGCCATGCCAGCTCGTCTTTGTCCAGCACGCCGGGCAGGATGGGCGAGGTAGCAATGGGCACAAAGGTCAGCGGCTCAAAGCCCAGAAAAGTGCCGTACTGGTTATCCGCCTTGTGGATGCACACCAGCTCGTTCTCGATGCGGATGCCCACAAGGTCAGTCTCGTAGACGCCGGGCTCATCGGTGACCACCATGCCGGGACGCATCCGGGTGGTGTTGCGGCTGTTCAGGGCATGGGGCCCCTCGTGCACATTGCCCACAAAGCTGACGCTGTGGCCGGTGCCGCAGCGGTAGTTGATAAGGTGGCGCCACAGGGGCTCCCGGGCGATGGTATCGATCATCTTACACTCGCAGTAATCCAGCCAGACAGCCTTGGCAAGGTCGATGTGGCTCTGCAGGGTCCATGTGTAGAAGCGCTTTTCGTCCTCAGTCAGCTCCCCCAGCGGATAGGTGCGGGTGATGTCGGTGGTGCCGTCCATGTAGGTGGCACCGCTGTCCACCAGCAGAAAGCCCTTCTTTTCCAGCACAGCGTGATCTTCCGGGGTGGCGTGGTAGTGCATCATGGCCGCATTGCCGCCGTAGGCCGCAATGGTGCCAAAGCTCTCCACAAGGAATTTATCGTCCGCACTGCGGTACTTGTGCAGGATCTCGTCCACGGTCAGCTCGGTCAGGGTCTCACCGGCGGCAAGGCGGCTTTCCAGCTCCATCTGGAACCGCACCATGGCCACAGCGTCCCGGATATGGGCCTGCTTTGTGTGGGCAAGCTCCGTTTCGTTCTTCACGCCCTTCATCAGCAGCAGCGGGTCGGTGCCGTCCTTCACGGTGAGGGCGGCATTCTGTTCCAGCACCTGATACACGGCGTAGTTGACGGTGGCTGTCTCGGCCAGCACGGTCTGCGGCTCGGTCTCGGCCGCAAGGCAGGGCAGCACATCATCATACTCCGCCAGCGTGACGCCGTTTGCTTCCAGCTCTGCCCGGGCTTCCGGGGCCACGCGGGCTGTGTTGATGAACAGCACCGCCCGGTCCGGGGTCACGTAGCAGTAGGCCATGGCGTAGGGGGTGCACTCGATGTCCATGGCGCGCAGGTTCAGCAGCCATGCCAGATTGTCCAGCTTGCCCACGAACTGCGCGGTGCAGCCCAGTTCCCGGAGCCTGCCGCGCAGCTGTTCCAGCTTTTGGGCGGGGGAGAAGCCCGCATACTCCTCCGGCAGGATCCACGCCGGGGTGTCCGGCAGGGCGGGGCGGCCCTCGGTCCACAGCTCGTCCTCAAGGCGCAGCGTCCGGATGGAAGCGCCCTTTTTCTCCAGTGCCTTTTTCAGGCCATTCACGAGGGCCGTGCTGGCGGTCAGGCCGCACAGGCCCAGTGTTTCCCCCTCGTTCAGGGCATCGGCACAGTATTCCTCCACGGTGGGCACACCCGGCTCGCCCATGCGCTGCAGCTCGATCTCGGTACCGGCAAGCTCTTTTTCCGCCTGCACGAAGTACCGGCCATCGGCCCACAGGGCGCTCCCGGTGCGGGTGACGACAAGGTTGGAGTTCTCGCCGTGGAACCCGGAGAACCAGGTCAGGCTGGTGTAGTGGGCGGGCAGGTACTCACTGGCATGGGGGTCCCCCACCGGGATCAGATAAACAGCCACGCCGTTTGCGGCCATGGCGGCACGCAGCGCGGCAAGGCGCTCGGGTACGGTATTCATGCTCATAATGACAGCTTCCTTTTTTATGGCCGGACCGCCGGAAAAGCCCCCGGCGGCAGAGAATTTTTCTGTGTCCTATTGTATCATTCCGGGAAAAAGATTGCAATGCAGGGGCGGGACGGTTTGGAATGGCCTCCGCTTGCGCTCTGGCCATGTTCAGCGGAAAGAATCTTTTTGCATTTGTGGTTCAGAAACGCCTGCGGGCGTTTCTGAACCACTTTTTCACCAGAGGGGTTTGGGAACGAACTTCCCCTGTCACCTACGGTGACATCTTCCCCTGACCGGGGGAAGTCGTCCTCTGGGATGAGGCCTTTGGCACAGCGGTACAGTTTCCGGCGTAAGCGCAAAGTTTGCGGGCACGCCAGAGGCTCCCTCCCCGAGGGAGCTGGCAAAACCGTCAGGTTTTGACTGAGGGAGTTCGTTCTCCTTCAAAATGCCGCCAATTTGCAAAAAAAGTTACAATTTTTTCTTGAAAAAGGCCGTTTTCCCATTGACAGCCTTGTTATAATAGGAATGTAAGATATTTGAGCCAGCACTCTGCGGCTCTTTGCGCTAAAAAGAAAGAGGCAATTGAATCATGACCAAAATCGATATTTTCTCCGGCTTCCTGGGTGCCGGTAAGACTACGCTGATCAAAAAGCTCATCAAAGAGGCCTTTGCCGGCCAGCAGGTCGTTCTGATCGAGAACGAGTTCGGCGAGATCGGCATTGACGGCGGCTTTCTGAAGGAAAGCGGCATCCAGATCAACGAGCTGAACGCCGGCTGCATCTGCTGCTCTCTGGTGGGTGACTTCCGCACCGCCCTGCAGCAGGTGGTGGAGCAGTACCACCCCGACCGCATCGTGATCGAGCCCTCCGGCGTGGGCAAGCTCTCCGACGTGACCCGCGCTGTGGAAGGCGTGGCCGAACATCTGGATGTGCAGCTGAACAGCTTTGTCACCGTGGCCGATGTGAACAAAGTCAAGATGTATATGAAGAACTTCGGCGAGTTCTACGACGACCAGATCAGCCACGCAAGCTGCATCCTGCTCAGCCGCACCCAGACCGCCAGCGAAGAGAAGATCGCCGCTGCAGTCGCCCTGCTGCGCGAGAAGAACCCCACCGCTACCATCGTGACCACCGCATGGGACGAGCTGACCGGTGAGCAGATCCTGAAGGCCATGTCCACCAAGGACGACTTCAAGGCAGAGCTGATTGCCATGGCTGCAAAGGCCAACGAAGAGCACACCCACGAGGACGAGGAAGAGGAGCATCACCACCATCATCACCACGATGACGAAAACGGTGTATGCAGCTGCGGCCATCATCACGACCACGATGATGATGACGACGAGGATGAGCACGAGCATCACCACGATCACGATGAAGAGGATGATCACGATGAGCACGAGCACCATCATCACGATCATGACGACCATGACCATTGCTGCTGCGGCCACCATCACGACCACGATGACGACGATGATGAGGACGAGCACGAGCATCATCACGACCATGACGGCCACTGCTGCTGCGGCCATCACCATCATCATGACCACGACGCCGACGAGGTGTTCACCAGCTGGGGCGTCGAGACGGCCCGCAAGTTCACCAAGGCAGAAGTGGAGCACGCCCTCACCGAGCTGGATACCGGCAATTACGGCATGATCCTGCGCAGCAAGGGCATCGTGAACGGCGGCGCAGACGGCTGGCTGGAGTTCGACTATGTGCCCGGCGAGTGGGAAGTGCGTGCCCGCGGTGCAGATGTGGGCGGCAAGCTGGTGGTCATCGGCTCCAAGCTGAACGAAAAGGCCATTGCAGAGCTGTTCGGCTGCTGAACCCCTCTTCCGGCGCTCCGCGCCAGCTCCTGCAGCGAGGGAGCAGAGAGGACGAATCATCGATAAGGAGAAACCATTCCTATGGCAAAAGAAATTCCGGTCTACCTGTTTGTGGGCTTTCTGGAAAGCGGCAAGACCAAATTCATTCAGGAGACTTTTGAAGACCCCAACTTTGACTCCGGCGACAAGACCCTGCTGCTGATCTGCGAAGAGGGCGAAGAAGAGTATAATCCCAAAAAGTTCGCCTTCCCCGGCGTGACCGTCAAGGTGCTGGAGGACAAGGCCGAGCTGAACCCGCAGAACCTGCTCAAGCTGGAAAAGGAATCCGGCGCAGGCCGCGTGGTCATTGAGTACAACGGCATGTGGCTGCTGCAGGATCTGGCCGAAGCTCTGCCCGAGAGCTGGATCGTGTACCAGTGCATCGCCACTGCTGACGGCACCACCGCCCTGACCTACGCCCGCGACAACTCCATGCGCAGCCTGCTGCTGGACAAGATCGCCCGCAGTGAGCTGATCGTGTTCAACCGCGCCGAAGCTGTGAACAACGACGCCGCCCGTCAGGAGCTGCACAAGCTGGTGCGTCAGGCTTCCCGCAAGTGCGACATCGCCTACGAGTTTGCCGACGGCAGCGTGGCCTACGACGACATCCCCGACCCGCTGCCCTTTGACATCAACGCAGATATCATCGACATTCCGGATGACGACTTCGGTATCTGGTATATGGACTGTCAGGACGAGCCCCAGAAGTACACCGGCAAAACGGTCAAATTCCTTGCACAGGTGTGCCAGACCAATCGTGCCGGCAAGAACAGCTTCGTGCCGGGCCGTTTCGCCATGACCTGTTGCGTGCAGGACATCCAATTCGTGGGCTTCCCCTGCAGCTACGATGGCTACAAGGCGCTGGAGCAGCGTGCATGGGTGCGGGTGACCGCAAAGGTAGGCTACAAGTTCCACAACATCTACCGCGGCAAAGGCCCGGTGCTCACCGCTGTGTCGGTGGAGCCCGCCGAAAAGCCGCTGGAAGATGTAGTAACATTCTCTTGATCTGATTTTTCAAGGAGGTTCCGGCATGAAAACACTGTTCCGTATCCTTGGCACGGCTGCTGCGGTAGCCGTTACCGGTGCTGCCATCGTGGCACTGGACAAGATCCTGAACCAGAAAGACCCGCTCCACGTGGAGGAAGTAGAATTCCCCGAGGACGCCGAGCTGGACCCCAAGGAGGCCGAAAAGGCTGCCGAGGCCTACGCCGAGGGCGAGGCAAAGGCGGCAGACGAGGCCAATGCAGAGGCCGCTGCCGCCGAAGCCCCGGAAGCGGCTGCCGAACCTGCTGCCCAGCCCGCCGAAGAAGCCGCTGCCCCGGCAGCACCCGCAGAGGGCGGCGAGAAGCCGGTGTGCGACCCGGAGGCGCCCAACCCGAACCCGGTGGAAGCAGGCCCCGCCGTGGCGCCCAAAGACGCGAGCGGAAAATTCGATCCCACCAAGATCGCCGAAGCCAGCGACTTTGGCGACTGGGAAGAACAGGGCTGCAAAGGATAACATATGACTAGAAAAGGGACGATGTGAACATCACATCGTCCCTTTTTGGTTATTGTCCTCTTGCCAGCTGCTGCAGCTTTTTCCGGTCCAGCACCTGCACGCCGCCCCGGAACAGCCGCACCCAGCCCTCCTGTGCAAAGTATTTCAGCATCCGGCTCACCACCTCGCGGGCGGATCCCATATACTTTGCCATCTGGTCGTGGGTCATGCGCACCTCATCACCGCCGGTCTTGGCCAACTCATCGGTGAGAAAAATGGCAAGCCTGCGGTCTGCGCTCATGAACAGCACCTGCTGCATGGTCCACATGCTGTCGGAAAAGCGCTCTGCCGTCATCTGATAGGCGTAGCAGCGCACATGCACGTTCTGCTGCATCAGCCTGCGGAAGATGCCCGCGCTGATGCAGTAGGCTTCGGTGTCCTCTTCGGCGTCGATATACAGGTCGATGTTCACCGAGTCCATGACGCAGGAGGCCGACAGGATGCACACCTCCCCGCCGAACAGGCGGTAAAGGGTCACGTCCCGCCCGTCCTCCGAGAGCAGATAGGCCCGCAGCTGGCCCGAGCGCAGCAGCAGGATGCCCACACAGCTTTCCAGCGGACTGTGCACCCTTGCCCCCTTTGCGTAGTGCACCAGCCGGGTGTAGCGGCAGAGCATCTCCTGCTCCTCCGGCGTCAGGTCGTTCCAGAAGGGAAAGCCTTTGGCAAGACAGCCACGGTGGTCGGTCGCTTTTTCCGTCATTCCATTCATCCTTTCCGCAGGGCCTTGGCGGCTTCGGTGCCAGCCTGTGCGCCCTCATACACGGCCTTTGCCACCTGCAGCAGGCCGCCGGTGCAGTCGCCCGCCGCATACAGGCCGGGCACGGTGGTCTGCATCCGCGCATCCACAACGATGCGGTTCCCGTCCACCTCTGCGCCGATCTTCCTGGCCAGTGCGGTGCTGCCCGCCACGCCCAGCGCCACGAACACGCCGCTGACAGGCAGCTGCGCTCCGCTGGACAGCTGCACGCCGGTGACGACGGTTTCGCCCAGAACAGCTTCCACGGCCTGCGGATAGACTGTGACCTCCGACGGAAAGTTCGCCGTCAACGGTGCGCCGTTGGTCAGCAGGGTGACGCTGCGCACCACCGGCAGCAAAGCCTGCACCTCGTGCAGGGCGTACTCGCCGCTGCCCAGCACCGCCACATCCTTTCCACGGTAGAAAAAGGCATCGCAGGCGGCGCAATAGCTCACACCGTGCCCCTCCAACCCGGCAAGGCCCGGGATGCGCGGCACTGCCCGGGATGCGCCCGTGGCAAGGATCACAGCATCCGCCGGGTAATTTTTATCCACTGTTTCTACTGTGAGTTTATCTGTGTAGGTCAGGCCCACCGCTTCGGCCGTGACGAACTGCACGCCCAGACGTCTGGCGTTTTCCATGCTGCGGCGTTCCAGCTCCGCACCGGAAACAGGCTGGGCAAAGCCGTAGTAGTTTTCAATTTTTTCGGCGCGGTCAAGGGCACCGGGGCCTTTGGTGAGCACCGTGGTATCCGCACCGGCGCGGACAGCGTACAGAGCAGCGGAAATGCCCGCCGGGCCGGAACCGACAATGATAATGCTGGGCATGGGATAACCCCCTCCTTCGGATGCATTTTTCTACAGTATACACCTTTTTTTGAAAAATTTCCGTGACCGGGTCGCAAAGCATCATTTTTCGGACGGTCCTGCTCCGGTTCGCTGTCAGCGGATCGTCCCATGCACAAACGCGCTGTCGTACAGGAATCTTCCTGCGCGGCAGCGCGCTTTTTCTTTCTTCAGAACACCAGCTGCACCAGCAGCACATAGCACAGCGTACCGCCCGCGACACTGAGCAGGGTCTCATGCTTCCACTTGTGCAGACCCACCGTCACCAGCAGGGCGATGGCCTCCGGAATGCCGCGGCTGCCCGCAAAGGGGGTGACGCTTTTCAGGCAGTAGACGATCAGCATTCCAAAAATGGCTGCGGGCAGTACCCGGCCCAGATACCGCACCACCTCCGGCGGCTGCTGATCCTTGGAAGAGAACACCACAAAGGGCAGAAAACGGGTGAGCATGGTGGCGGCGGTGCACACCGCAATGGTCAGGCCCATCTGAACTGCGGTCATGCGTCCACCTCCCCGGTCTCTTCTGCGGGGCCCTCGGCCTTTTCAATGGGTTTACGCAGGGCCAGCAGCAGGATCAGGATGCATCCCATGGAGGGCAGCAGAAAGCTGCCGGAGCCAAAAACGGCCAGACACACCAGCGGGGCGGCAAGGCCGATCAGGGCGCTGTAGTGCTGCCGATCCTTTTCCCACTGGTTGAGGAAGATCACCGTGAACATGGCGGTCATCACAAAGTCCACGCCCTCGGTACTGAAGGGCAGCACCGAACCCACCACCGCGCCAAGACCGGCGCTGAACACCCAGTAACACTGATCCAGCAGGGTGATGAAGAACATGAACCAGCCCCTGTCCACCCCTTCCGGCGGCTCGGCCGAGCAGGTGATGGAAAAGGTCTCGTCGCTCATGGCAAAGATCATATAAAAGCTGCGCAGGCCGTAGCCCTTGTAGCGCTCCAGCATGGCAAGGCCGTAGAACAGATGCCGCGCCTGGATCATCAGCGCCATCAAAAAGGCCGAAAGGGGCGAGAACGCGCTCAGCAGCAGGCTTGCCAGCACAAATTCCAGCGAACCGCCGTAGACCACCGTGCCCATGAGCATGGGCATCCACACCGGCAGGCCCAGCGACTGCACATAAATGCCATAGCCCATCCCCAGCACAAAATAGCCCGCCAGTACCGGGATGGTCTGCGGTGCGGCGGCGCGCAGTGCCCGCCATACGGTGCTCTGCCGCCTTGTCAGTTGTTGTCCGGTTGCATATTCCATTGGTCTTCCCTCAAAAAACAGCATAGGGGCCTTTGACCGCAGCCGCAGTGCTGTCGGCAAAACCCACTTATTTGATATGTAGATGTATGTATTATTATAGCAGGTTTCACGGCTTTTGCAAGAGCAGCGGCCCCGCTGCCATGGAAACCAGTTTTCCGCATGAAGGCTTCAGCTCCGGGTCAAGCTGTATAAATTGATTTTCGTACCCTGCTGTTTTTGGCAGAACGACAGATTTTTTCTTTAAATTTTATGCAATTTTCAACGGATACAAAGTGACCTGCAGTCACAACTTTATTTATTTTAATGCGGTAAAGGTTCTTTGCGGTTTGTCCCGCCCGAAATATCCCCAAAATGCCGTTTGTGCTTTAGTCATACTCATTTGACAGATGCCGCCTTTTCCGGCATCCTGACCTCCTACGTGCTGTGGAAGAAGGGCAAGATCCAGGTGGTAGATAAAGAGCAGAAGTAACGATACATAAAAAACCCTCCCGGCCAGCGACCGGGAGGTTTTTTGCTTATTCTGCGTTCTTTTTGGGCAGGTCCAGTTCCGGCATCAGCTCCTCGCTTACGATGGTGAGCATCTCTTCCAGCTTTGCGCAGTCCTCGGGGGAGAAACGCTCGCGGGCGCGCTCCACTACGGTGTGCAGGTAGGAATAGCTGATGTTGTAGTAATCGATATACTTCTGGGTAGGACGCAGGTTGTATTCGCGCCGGTCGGTGGTGGACTGGATCTTTTCCACATAGCCTTTTTTCACCAGACTGCCGATCTTATACGCCGCATTGGGGGTGGAGATCTGCATCATGCGGGAGAACTCCGCAATGGTGGGCTCGCCCATGGCCATGATGCCCTCCATGCAGAAGGATTCCACCGTGGTCAGGGTGGCTTCCCGGGTGGCAAAGCGCTGAAAAATGTTCTGGTAAAAGTGCAGCTTGAATTTGGTATATACGTCCTGAAATGCCTGTTCCAGCATGGGTCGTGCGCCTCCGATGGTTCATTTTCTTTCAGTATACCACATTTTGCACGCAGCGCAAAGGGAAATCACGGAGAAGCTGAACAGCCTTTTCAGGCCTGCTTCGTCTTTTTGGTGCGCAGGCGGATCACGTTCAGCACCACCAGCTCCACCGCAATGGCAACAGCCAGCAGGATCAGCGAGGTAAACAGGCTGCCGTTTGCACCCAGAAAAGCCTGTGCAATGCCCGTGATGACATAGCACACTGCCGCGCAGGAAGCCGCCGTAATGGCGTAGGGCAGCTGGGTGGACACATGGTTCACATGGCTGCAGTGGGCACCGGCGGAGGCCATGATGGTGGTATCCGAGATGGGGGAGCAGTGGTCGCCGCAGACAGCACCGGACAGGCAGGCCGCAATGGAAATGACTAGCATCTCACCCTCCGGGAAGGCATGGCACACGATGGGGATGAGGATGGAGAAGGTACCCCAGGAGGTGCCGGTGGCAAAGGCAAGGAACACTGCCACAAGGAAGATGATGACCGGCAGCATGTACTGCAGGGCAGCAGCAGAGCCGTTCAGCAGGTTTGCAACATAGTACTTTGCACCCAGCAGGCCGGTCATGCCGGACAGGGTCCATGCGAGGGAAAGGATCAGCATGGGGCTGACCATGGCCTTGAAGCCCTCGGGGATGCAGGCGGCAAAGTCCTGAAAGGTCATCACGCTGCGCACACGGTAGAACACAAAGGTGAACAGCAGGGCGATGCTGCTGCCCAGCACAAGGCCGGCAGAAGCGTTGCAGTCCGCAAAGGCGGTAACGAAGTCCACGCCCTCAAAGAAGCCGCCGGTGTAGATCATGCCAAAGATGCAGGCCGCGATCAGCACCAGCACCGGGACGATCAGGTCCGCCACATGGCCGCGGGTGTCGGTGCCGTCGTCCACATCGTTGCCGTAGGGGCGGTCTTCGGTGGTGAACAGGTCGCCGTTCTTCGCGTTGTCCTCGTTGACCTTCATGGAGCCGAAGTCCGTGCCGGTGAAGATGAGGAACAGGCTCATCACAATGGTGAGCAGGGCATAGTAATTATAAGGAATGGTGCGCAGGAACATGGTAAAGCCGTTGATACCGGAGCCTTCGGGCACGCTGGAGGTGACCGCAGCCGCCCAGCTGGACACGGGTGCAATGATGCACACCGGGGCCGCAGTGGCGTCGATCAGGTAGGCCAGCTTTGCGCGGGACACCTTCTGCCGGTCGGTGACCGGGCGCATGACAGAGCCCACGGTCAGGCAGTTGAAGTAGTCGTCCACGAAGATCATCACGCCCAGCAGCAGGGTGGAAAACTGCGCACCGGCCCGGGAGTGGATGTGGGTGGAGGCCCAGCGGCCAAAGGCGGCAGAGCCGCCGGCCTTGTTCATCAGGGCCACCAGGATGCCCAGCATCACCAGAAAGATCAGGATGCCCACATTGCTGCTGTCCGAGAGCTTAGCGACCATGCCGCCGTCTTCGTTGAAGAACAGGGTGTTGATGGCCAGTTCCAGATTACCGTTGGCGTACAGCAGTGCACCGGACGCGATGCCCACCAGCAGGGAGGTGTACACCTCCTTGGTGTTCAGCGCCAGCACAATGGCGATCACCGGCGGCAGCAGCGAAAAGAGGGTGCTGTACACCGCACAGGTATAGGTGGACGGGTCCGCGATCTTGCCGGGCGTTGCCGCTGTGCACCACAGCAGCAGGGCAAACACCAGCAGAGCTGCGAACCATGAAAGGTTCTTGTTTTTCATAACGGATTCCTCTTTTTTCAAATTTCCGGGGATGCATACCCCTCTTTGCGCAGGAGAAACTATCCCCATCGAATGCAAAGGGAGGGGTGCGCCGCGCCGGATTATAAAGCGATGTATTTTGAGCTGTTCCGGGCCAGCGTGCAGGCCGCACAGCTTTTGCAGGCCGCGCAGCAGCAGGCCGAAAAACAGCTGCTGGAAGCAGACTTGCCGCCGATCCGATTGGATGAGAAGGAGGACGAGAAGTAAGCCGGCTCCTTCCGTCACGGCGTTGCCGTGCCAGCTTCCTCAGCGAGGACGGAAGGAGTTTTACCCCTTCTTTGCCTCTGCCTTGGCGGCGAACTTTGCGTCGTTCACCACAAAGCGCTCGTGGGTACCGCCGCCCACAGGGCCTTTTTCGTCGTGCAGAGCCACCTTGAAGGTGAGCTTGCGGCCTTCTACCGCCACCAGCTCGCTCTCGCAGGTCACGGTCATGCCCACGGGGGTGGGGGCGGTGTGCTCCAGCTCGAGCTTGGTGCCCACCGAGCCATTGCCTTCGCCCAGCGCGTCGGCCACGCTCATCCAGCAGGTCTTTTCAGCCAGCGCCACCAGTGCCGGGGTGGCGAACACCTCCAGCGTGCCGCTGCCCATGGTCTTTGCGGTATTGGCTGCGGTGACGAGCACGCTCTGTGCCCCGCGGATACCGGTTTCCAATGTCATATACTTTCCTCTCCTTTTGCGCGCCGTATGGCGCATTTTATTTTTGAACACCTTTATAAGATACCACATTTTGCACCAGAACGCACCCTGTTTTGCGCTTTTTTGTAAATTTCTCTTTTTCTTTTTGCGCAAACGGGCTGTCATGGCCTCTCCCTTTGGGGAGAGGTGGCACCGAAGGTGACGGAAATGGCGAGGACGCTGCCCATGCGGCGACCTCTTTTTTTGTTTTCACCGCCGCTCCAATCTGCACCCTTCTTGCAATTCAAAAACGCAAATTTCCTGCGTTTTAAGGCAGATTTCATCAATTCAGCGCAGACGCCCAAAATCTTTGAAAAAAGCCTTGACAAGGGGCATTCCGCGTGCTACTATGAACACATGAACAGACGTTCATATGAATCCACTGTGAAAGGAGCTGTCAACATGCCTGAGACAAAAGACCCCGCGCCCGCCCTGCAGCCGGAAGGCCCGGATATGCCGGACGACGAGGTGCTGTACGAGCTGGCCGACCTGTTCCGGGTGTTCGGCGACTCCACCCGCATCAAGATCCTGTATGCACTGCATGACAACGAGCTGTGCGTGCAGGACATTGCAAATGCGGTGGCGCTGAGCCAGTCGGCGGTGAGCCATCAGCTGCGGGTGCTCAAGGATTCCAAGCTCGTGCGGTTCCGGCGCGAGGGCAAAACCGTTTACTACGCACTGGACGATGACCATGTGCGCAGCATCCTCTCCATGGGGATGGATCATATCGAAGAGTGATTCCAAGAAAGGCTGGTATTGACGATGAAGAAGAGCTACAAGATCGAAGTGGACTGCGCAAACTGCGCACAGAAGATGGAGGACGCTGCCAACAAGGTCGCAGGCGTGGCAAGTGCGACCGTCAGCTTCATGACCCAGAAGATGAAGGTGGAGTTTGCCGAGGGTGCAGACCCCCACGACACCATGGTGAACGTTCTGGCCGCCTGCAAGAAGGTGGAGGACGACTGCGAGATCTTTGACATCTGATGCGCGGCAGGTTGCTGCACACGATCAACAGCCTCGCCCTCTCCGTCACCTGCGGTGACACCTCTCCCAAAGGGAGAGGCCTTGGCAAAGAGATGAAGTTTGCGTGGACTGCCAAGGGCTCCCACTTTGGGGGAGCTGGCGAACGAATGTGAGCCTGAGAGGGCGAGCCCGCTAAAGAAAAAAGCATCTGCAGCAAGAATTCGTAGATTTTCTGAGAGCTCAAACGAATGTGCAGATGCTTTTTACTTTGTGTGCGATTGTGTTGTGCAATAACTTTTTCTGTTGAAAAAACAGGCCGTTTTCAACAGTTTCCACCCAGTTTTCAACGTCCTTTGCGGAAAACTTGCAAAAGAAACGTGAAAAAGTGTTTTTCCGGCAGAAAAACTGCGTGGAAAACCCGGGTAAAACCGTGGAATATCCATTTTTATGGGGAAAAATTGTTGAAAAGTCCCCGCCTGCCGCAGCGCAATGCGGCCCATGATCCCCCAAAAAAGGAGAGCTTTACTATGAATAAAAAGCAGAAAAAGAACCTGCAGCGCATCATCGCTGCGGTGGTTCTGGTGCTCGTCCTCAAGCTGCTGCCCCAGTTCCCCACACCGGTGGAGCTGGCGCTGTACTGCATCCCGTACCTCGTGGTGGGCTGGGACGTGCTGCGCAAGGCACTGCTTGGCATCAAGAACCGCCAGCCCTTTGACGAGTGCTTCCTGATGGCCGTTGCCACCGTGGGTGCATTTGCGCTGGGCGACTACATGGAGGGCTGCGCCGTCATCATCTTCTACCAGATCGGCGAGCTGTTCCAGAGCGTGGCCGTGGGCAAGAGCCGGCAGAGCATTTCCAGCTTAATGGACATCCGCCCGGACTACGCCAACATTGAGGGCGAGGACGGCAAACTGGAGCAGGTGGACCCGGACGACGTGGAGATCGGCACCGTGATCGTGGTGCAGCCCGGTGAGCGCGTGCCCATCGACGGCGTGATCGTGGAGGGCGCTTCTGCCCTGAACACCGCCGCCCTGACCGGCGAGAGCCTGCCCCGCGACGTGCAGACCGGTGACGAAGTCATCAGCGGCTGCGTGAACATGACCGGCCTGCTGAAGGTAAAGACCACCAAGGAATTCGGCGAATCCACCGTTTCCAAAATTCTGGACCTTGTGGAAAATTCCAGCATGAAGAAGGCCCGCGCCGAGAACTTCATCACCCGGTTTGCCCGCGTGTACACCCCCGCCGTGTGCTACAGCGCACTGGCTCTGGCCTTTATCCCGCCGGTGGTGCTGCTGCTCATGGGCCAGCCCGCCCGCTTTGGCGACTGGGTCTACCGTGCACTGACCTTCCTTGTCATCAGCTGCCCCTGCGCACTGGTCATCAGCATCCCCCTGAGCTTCTTTGGCGGCATCGGCGGTGCATCTGCCTGCGGCATTCTGGTCAAGGGTTCCACCTATCTGGAAGAGCTGGCCCGCACCGGCATCGTTGTGTTCGACAAGACCGGCACCCTGACCCAGGGCACCTTTAAGGTGACCGGCATCCACCCCGCAGAAGGCACCACGGAGCAGCAGCTTCTGGAAGCCGCCGCGCTGGCCGAGAGCTGGTCCAAGCATCCCATCTCCCTGAGCATCAAGACCGCTTACGGCAGAGAGATCGATCCGAACCGTGTCACCGATGTGCAGGAGCTGGGCGGTCACGGCGTCACCGCAAAGGTGGACGGCAGGACCGTTGCTGCCGGCAACGCCCGCCTGATGGAAAAGCTGGGCCTGAACGCCCCCGCCGTCAGCGAGACGGGCACCCTTGTACATGTTGCCATTGAGGGCAGGTACGCGGGCTATCTGCTGATTGCCGATGTGGTAAAGCCCCACAGTGCACAGGCCATCCGGGGCCTGAAGGACGCCGGTGTGCGCAAGACCGTCATGCTGACCGGCGACGCCGAGCCCGTGGCAAAGGCCGTTTCCGCAGAGCTTGGGCTGGATGAATACCATGCAGGCCTGCTGCCGGGCGACAAGGTAGACCAGATCGAAACCCTGCTCGCCGCAAAGCGGCCCAAAGAGAACCTCGCCTTTGTGGGCGACGGCATCAACGATGCCCCCGTGCTGTCCCGTGCCGATGTGGGCATCGCCATGGGTGCGCTGGGCTCCGACGCCGCCATTGAGGCCGCAGACGTGGTGCTGATGGACGACGACCCGGCCAAGATCGCGCTGGCCATGCGCATTGCCCGCCGCACCCTGCGCATCGTGTACCAGAACATCGTGTTTGCACTGGCCATCAAGTTTGCCTGCCTTGTGCTGGGCGCGATCGGCATGGCCAGCATGTGGACCGCCATTTTTGCCGATGTGGGCGTGATGGTGCTGGCCGTGCTCAACGCCACCCGTGCCCTGTACACCAAGGACCTTGCCCGGAAAAACGAACCGTAAGGCCCATCCTGTTTTATAACAACTCTGCCGTGCATCCTGCAAAGGATCCACGGCATTTTTTTATCCGGCGCAAGGTGTCCCCCATCCGTTTTACCGTCGCAGCAGCTGCATGATGGCTGCGCGCGCTGCGCTGTGAAAGACGCAGGATGCCGGCTTTCATGCACCAAAATCCCGCTCCATGGCTGGAACTTCCGCAATTCCGATTTCTTCCGGAAATGATTGCTCTTTCGCCAAGAACGTGGTAAAATGAAAGCCTGACACTCAAAAAATGCACATTTTTATCAGGGTGTGTCTGAAACATCAAAAATTCAGTCTATTTCTACATAAAGGGGCCGTTTGGGGCAGCGTTTTCGGAAGAGCAGGTGTTTTGTGCTCGGTTGGAAGCGTTTTCGTAAGCAGAGTGCACCGAATGGATATGGGCAAAAAGGCCGTTCCGGCAGTGTGCACTGCTTATGAAAACGGTTCTCCGTTCAAAACAAGAGGAAGGATGGAAATATGAAGCTGTTTTCCTACCTGTCTGTGGCGGTGCTGCTTCTAAGCAGCATCGCACTTGCAGCGTACTCCCCGGATCTGCTCTCAGCGCTGATCGTTGGTCTTATGTGCATCATTGCACTGGCCGGGTGCATTCACGGCCTTTTACCGACCATCTCCATTACGGGCGGTCTGCTGAACGGCCAAAAAAGCATCCGCAAGGCGTCTGAGACCGAAGGCAGCTCTGCATGGGTCGCGGCCCTGCAGATCGAACGCTTTTTTCAGCAGAAGACGCTGGACGGACTGTTTGAGGAATATCGTGAAAAAGTGCAGCATCAGCGTGAGACCGGGCAGATCGTCAGCGATCTTGACGAAGTGCTCAATGAAGATGTGCTGGCGCTGCACACATGGAAAGGCGTCATCGCACAGCTGCCCGGCACCCTGACCGGTCTGGGCATCCTTGGCACCTTCGTGGGTCTGTTGCTGGGCCTGCGGGGCATCAGCTTCGTCACGGTGGAAGCCGCACTGGGCAGCGTGCAGTCCATTCTGGCCGGCATCAACACGGCATTCTACACCTCTATTGCAGGCGTGATCCTGTCGATCCTCTTCAACATCACAAACAATGTCCTGCGCACGATCATGAATCGTGAGACCGGGCTGTTTCTGGAAGAATTCCACAAGTCGGTCATTCCCACCACCGACGAGCAGGCGCGCTACAGCAGCCGCCGCGAAGTGCGGCAGATTCTGGAACTGCTGGAGCGCCTGCCCAGAAATGCGGGCAACGGCGTTCTGAGCCGCGAGACGGTGCAAAGTGCAGGCCTCAACGAGCGCGTACTGATGCCGCAGATCCTGGACGGCCTGCGCAAGAACGAGTTTACCTTCTTCCTGCAGCCCCGATATGATCTGAACACCCGCAGGGTGGTCGGTGCCGAAGCACTGGTGCGCTGGAACCACCCGGTGCTGGGCGTGATCTCGCCTGCCGTGTTCATCCCGGTGCTGGAAAATAACGGTTACATCACCAAGCTGGACCAGTACATCTGGGAGGAAGTATGCAAGACCATCCGGGTGTGGATCGATGCGGGAGTCCGCCCGGTCCCCATCGCGGTCAATGTAACAAAGACGGATATTCTGGCCATCGATGTGGCGGAGTTTTTCTCCGAAATGCTCAAAAAGTACCGTATCCCGCCAAAATATCTGAACATCGATATTGCAAAGTCTGCCTATCTGGAGACCCATGGTGCGCTGAGCGATACGGAAGCGCAGCTGCAGCAGATGGGCTTCCGGGTGATATTGGACGGCTTTGACGGCGACTATGTGGAGCTGAGCGCACTGGGCGGCTTTGGCACCGACCTGCTCAAGCTGGATCTGCGCAGCGCTGCGCTGCAGAATAAGACCGATGTGCTGCCCGGTATTTTTGCACAGGCCCGCACGCTCCGGCTGAATCTGCTGGCCGAGGGCATTGAAAGCACCGAGCAGCTGAACGTGCTGCGCAAAGCCGGCTGCACCGAAGGGCAGGGATACCTCTTCTCCCGTCCGCTGTCGGTGGATGAATTTGTCAGGATCCTGAAAGTGGGGCACTCCGGATGAAAACGAGAAAACGCAGACAGGATCCGGATGCAGAATACAATTTCTGGCAGCCGGCAACCGATATGATGAGCGCCCTTGTGTATGTGCTACTTCTGATCATTGCACTGCTGGGCCTTTATCTTTTGAGCGATTACACCGGCCTCGAAGAGCCCTCCTCTTCCAGTGAGGAGGCCGCGTCCAGCGGCTGGCATGACGACGACTACGACGGCTGGCACGATGGCGGTGCCGATGATGACCCCGGCGACGGCGACGGCGACGGACGATACGATCAGCAGATCATCCAGACCGGCGGCGGCGGTGGTGGCGGCGGCTACGACGAGGACGGCGTTAAGGCCGCCGTGTTTGCCGAGCTGATCGATGAAGAGACCGAGCGGCGCATTCAGGAAGCCGGTGTGCGCTTTGAGCTGTACCGCACGGATACGGCCCATCTGATAAACGGCAGCCTGCAGACCCTGAATACCTACTACCCGGAAAAGATCAGCTACCGGGAGTATGAGACCACCGGGGAAGGCACCTTCTATCTGCCGGAAAAGATCTGGCAGGGCAGCTACTACTTCCGTCAGCTCAGTGAGCCGGAAGGATACGATGCAGCAGCGGACACCTACTACGATGTGGACCGCATGTACGACTGGCCGGAGCCCTATATCGTGCAGATCCGGGTGGCTCCCTGCAAAAACATCATCCGGCTGCAGGTGAACGACGTCGAAACCCAGCAGCCTGTAGGCGGCGGCACCTTCCGGGTGATCGCAGCCGAAGATATCATCACGAAGGATGGCACGGTGCGCTATACGCAGGGCCAGCAGGTGGATACCATCACCTGTGACGAAGCCGGCTACGGCGAAAGCGTGGAATTGTATCTTGGCAAGTACACGGTGCAGCAGCAGTCGTCCCCCAACTACTACACCACCATGCAGCAGGATCTGGATGCAGAAGTGGAAAAGAAGAACGGCAGCGACCCGGAGCTGCACAAGATCGATACCGAAAAGACAAAGATCATTCTGAACGTCACGGACGAGCTTACCTCCTCTGCTCTGGAGGGTGCCGTCTTTACGGTGGCCAACCGGCGCACCGGCACCACCCAGACGGTGGCGACCGATGGGTCGGGCCAGATCCGTCTGACCGATCTGGATAAGAGCACGACCTATCTTATCCGCGAACAGCAGGCACCGGAAAACTACCGTCCGGATGACACGGATCACACCGTGACCGTCGCTGCGGACGGCCGCATTGACGGTGCAGGCAGCACAACGCTGGACATCACCAACCGGCTCCTGCGGGTATCCATCTCTGCAGTGGATATGGTGCTGCACAGCAATACGGAGGGCGAACAGCTCTCCCTGTACAACGAGCAGGATCAGCTGATCCGGAGCTGGACGTCCAGTGATTCCGGCCAGCTGTTCACCGATCTGACCGAGGGCAGCTACTACGTGGTACGCGGCAAGGCAGATCCCGCAAATGCCCGGAAATATCCCTTCACTGTACAGGATACGGCAAGTACGCAGAACTGGACCGTGCCGGTGTTTACGCTGCGCAGTGCGGTGGCTCTGGCCGTTCTGGCTGTGGTCGCCGTCGGTGCGGTCTGGCTGCTGGTGTTCCTGTGGGGCATCCTTGCACGCCGCCGCAAGGCGCGGAAAGCTGCTGCAGCTCAGGACGAGACCCTCGACCAGAGCGAAAATAAATCGTAAAAGTGGTGAGAAACAATGGACAATGACGAGATCCGCATCAGCGACCTGCTGTACACCGTCTTCAAGCACCGGAAGACGATCCTTGTGCTGGGCCTGCTGGGCTTTTTCTGCGGATTCGTGTTCAGCGGCGTCTCCTTTCTGCGGAACAGCCGTACCAACTACACGGTCGATTGTTCCGTTGCGATCACCTCCCAACCCTCTGCAGACAGCGTTGTATACAATAATTCTGATTATCTGAGTTCAAACACCTTTTATCAGACCCTGGATATGATGGACGCCGCGACCTTTGTGATGAAGAGTGAGCGCACCCTGCAGGCTGCCATTGATCGTGCGGGCCTTGTATCGGTCACAACACAGGATGTTTCTCAGAATCTGCAGGTGAGCCGCTACAATGAGACGCAGGTGCTGCTGCTTACTTTGACCTGGAACAATGCCGAGGCCGGCGTCCAGCTGATGAATGCGCTGGTGGATGCCATCAAGGAGATCCTGCCGGAAACGCTGATGATGGGCTCTGTGGCGATGATCGACGCTCCGGAAGCAGCTTCTACAACGGGCGGCGGTGCCGGCCAATACATCCGCCTGTGGGTGATCTTCTGTGTGCTGGGTCTGGCCGCCGGTGCGGGTCTGGCGGTGCTGGAGTTTTTCCTGCGGCCCACCCTGCTGAATGTGAAGGACGTGGAGGATGTCCTGAAGCTCGAAACCTTAGGCAGCATCCCCAAGGACAACAGCTACTTCCAGAAGAACATGCAGCTGTTGAGCGAAACGCACCGTGCGGATGCCGATGCCGTGCAGAACTTTGCTTCGGCCGCGCATATCCTGATCAATCGGTTCGGCACCACGGCAGAGCCGCACTGGTTCTATGTGACTTCGGCTGAGGATGGAGAAGGCAAGAGCACGGTGGCGGCCAATCTGGCCCTGCAGCTGTCCGATATGGAAAAGCGCACCCTGCTGCTGGATCTGAACACCCGTGCTCCCCGCCTGGGCGGAATGTTTTTGCAGGATCTGCCGTACAGCCGGACGCTGAATGCCCTGTACAAAGGCGAATCTGCTGAGCCGGAAGCGGTTATTTCGCTGACCGGCTATCTGGACCTTCTGCCGATGGTGCTGGAACCCGATGCGGTGCCGCTGGATGCCGCCCTGTTCGACTTTTTAAAACCGATCATGGAGCCCTACGAGTATGTCATCATTGATGCTTCCTCGGTGGGACGTTCCTCGGATGTGCTGCGCCTGAACAAGCTGGCAGACCATGCACTGTTCGTTGTGCGTCACGACGCTACCCCGCTGCCTGTCATACAGGATGCCATTGAAAAGCTGAACAAGTCCGGTGTGCAGCTGTTGGGCTGTGTGGTCAACGAAGTGCAGTCGCTGGAAATCTTTCCGCTCCATCCGGAGCACATGGCAGCTCCCATCCGGAAGAAAAAGAAGAAACCGGAGAACGCCGACAGCCCGCTGCCGGAGGACCTGCTCCGTCCGGCAGATTCCGCGCTGGAGCCGACATGGAAACCGGCAGGAGATGGCCGAAGCGTGATGGACGAACTGACCGATGATCTGCAGCGCAGCCAGAATACCCGGAGCGATGATGAGATCATGTGGGAGCTGCTCCGCATGGGAAAAGACGGCAGCTGGAAGCGGCCAGAGCGGAAGCCGGCGGCGGACAGCAGCACTGCCCAGCCGCCGCAGTCCGTTCCGGATGCACCGCCGGCTTCGGGGTCAGCTCCGGCCCCCCAGCCTGTGCCGGAAACGCCGGCCGCACCCGTGCCAGCGGAGAAGCCAAAGACCATACCGGAAGCACCGCCTGCGCCCATGCCAGCGGAGAAGCCGAAACCCGTACAGCCGGAGCCCGAAGCGGAGTCCAAGGCCGGTCTGCTCCCCTGGACCGAGCCGGAATCCGAACCAAAGCCAGAGAAGAAGCGCAGCCGTGCACCGAAGCCGGCTGCAGCGCCCAAGCACGGCAAGGCATCCAGCCGCAGCGGACTGGGGCTCTGGGGCAAAAAACCGAAGCACTGAGAACCGAAAAGAGACAAAAAGCCCACAGGTCAGATGGATTTCCGGCCTGTGGGCTTTGCTTTGCCATATTCGTGCAGGTTCTGTTCCGGTTTAGCGGCAAACCGGGTCGGCGGCATCGTAAAGGGCCTGCGCCATACGGCTGGCATCCTCCGGGGTCATCAGGTCCTGCACCACGCTGCGGACGGCAGTGCCTACTGCAAATTCGTATTTCGGGATGGAGAACCGCTCCGGGGTCTGGTTTATCACCCCGCGCTGTCCCAATCCAAAGCTCTTTTTGGAAGTGTTCATCCACGGGAAGATGCTGTAATTCTGGAAATCCTCATAGGCATCCACAATGGGGGAGGTGCCGCCCAGACGAACCAGCAGGGAAGCCACATCCGCAGAGTAGTACCAGTGGAAGAACTGTTTGCAGGCTTCCGCTTTTTGGCTGTATCGGGAGATGCCCACGATGCCGCCGCCCAGCAGAGGCTTGCATCCCGGAAGGATGGCCGCGCCCACCCGACCGACGACCACCGAATTTCCGGAGTTGATCAGTTCGGCTGCATAGTTGGAGTAGATGACGGTCATTGCGGTCTTTCCCTCCGCAAATTTCTGGATACTGTCGCCCCACCAGTTCTGCTTGCAGGAGAACTTTTCCAGTGCATGGTACTGGCGCATGGCCGCCTGCATTTCGGGGCAGTCCAGCCGGAGGGTCTCCGGCGTAGAGCCGAAGCGGTCAATGCGGGAAAGGTAGAAGGGCAGAAAATCGCTTGCCGCAACGGAGGCAGAGCCGCAGGTCATGGTGGTGCCGTACTCGGTGGGGGAGTCCGGGTTGCAGCTGCGGGTGAAGAACTCCGCAGCGTGGAGATACTGCTCGTAGGTGGTGGGCACCACAAGATTTTCGTGGAAACGCTCGTAGTAGGCGCGGCACAGCTTGGCATCGTGGAACAGGTCGGTGCGGTACAAAAAGATCTGCACGCTGGGGTCAAGGGGAAGGGCATAGACCCGGCCGTTCAGCATCGAGTAGCTGTCGTAGCCGTTTTTGATCAGCCGGGGGGACAGTCCCTCCGGGGAGATGGAAAGCTCGTCCAGCGGACGATAGATGCTTTGCCCGATGTCTCCGAACTGCGCCACGTCAATACGGATCATATCATAGGTGAAATGCGGCCCGATGAGGTTCAGCTGCGCCAGCAGGTCATCGTAGGGGACACCGATCAGCTTGACCCGGATGCCGCTGCGGTGCTCAAATTCCGGCAGCAGCTTGCGGAGCGCCTGGGTGGAAGGGTTTTCCAGCGTGAGCATGGTCAGCTGGGTGTCCGGCATCCGCTGCAGCCCGGGGAAGGAATCGGCAAAGCCCTTGGGCGCACGCTTATGATGATCTGGATCGGTTTGATGCTTTTGATTTGTGCCGGATTCTCCGCTTATGCGGGGGCATCCCAGTTGGAACAGGCAAAACAGCGTGCAAAGTGTTCTTTGGACGCTTTCACAGAACGAAGAAACGGGGTAAGCTGCATCTGTCTGGCGATCCTGTTCGTGATTCTTGGAATTGGCATCAACCTGTGACAGCGCATTTTTCCTGAACCTTTTCGCTTCTTCCAAGGCCGGTTGATGGGTCTTGCTGCTGGACCCTCACAGCGATAGTCCATCGGCGGTTTTGAAAGATAAATCTCCTTCATTTTCATTTTCTGCTTAACGGCAGCGATAAGAGCGGGGCCTTGCAAAAGGCTCCGCTCTTGTTGTTTCAGCATAGCATTCCTGCAATCATCACGCTTCCGTGATGGCTACACCCTCCTACGATGCAGGCAAGGGTTTGGAATTTCCCAACAAGCCCTGCTTGCTGCGAATGCGAACGCCTTTTTGAATTGCAAAATGATTTTTCAGTTGCTATACTGGGCTTATCAAAGTTTTTTCGGGAGGATGCCGCTGTGACTGTACAGACAATGCAAATCGGGAACAGGCCTTGCCGTATTTACGGCGAAGCCCATGCAGAATACCTGCTGCTCCAAATGACCGGCGAACACGAGCTGCAGAGCATGGAAAGCGAGGTTACCGCTATTGCACAGAGTGCGCACCACTTTCTGTTTGCGGCTATCCCGGTGGAGAGCTGGAATGATGCACTTTCTCCGTGGAAATCTCCTGCCGTGTGGGGGAAGCAGGGTTTCGGCGGCAATGCTGCGGACACCCTGCGCTTTCTGACAGAACAGGTCATCCCCACGCTGAAACAACAGTTTGAACTCTCGGAGAACGTCAAAATCATTCTGGGCGGCTACTCGCTGGCGGGATTGTTTTCGCTGTGGGCCTCCACCCAGACCGATTTGTTCTACGGTGTCGCCGCCGCTTCTCCCTCGGTGTGGTTCCCGGGTTGGATGGAGTTTGAACAGTGGCACCCGATTCAGGCACAGCACATTTATCTGAGCCTTGGTGACAAGGAAGAGCACACGAAAAACACCGTCATGGCTGCGGTGGGGGATAATATCCGCACCCTGCACAGCCGACTTGCAGAGCGCGGCGCAGACTGCACCCTTGAATGGAACAGCGGCGGGCATTTCAAAGACGCCGATTTGCGCACGGCGAAAGCATTTCGGTGGGGGGATGGCAGAACACGCATGACCATTTTGATCGATGCCGATTCTCCCGCGGGCTAAGCAACAGCCCGCAGGGCTGGTTGCTTGCGGTCTGCGGACCGCTGCCCTGTTCTCATCCTCACCATCTAGCCGTAAAAAAGGCACCAGCCTGAGCTGATGCCTTTTGTTGGCGGAGATGGTGGATATTCTCCCGCGGGCTAAGCAACAGCCCGCAGGGCTGGTTGCTTGCGGCCTGCGGGCCGCCGCCCTGTTCTCATCCTCACCATCTAGCCGCAAAAAAGGCACCAGCCTGAGCTGATGCCTTTTGTTGGCGGAGATGGTGGGATTCGAACCCACGTGCCCGATTAAGGACAAAACGATTTCGAGTCTTTGAAATTGTTGGATGAAGCTGGTCCCTCGCGGCTGTCATTGGCAGCTGAGGGCATTCTTGTAACCCCCAAAAAAGCACGTCACACCGCAACTTGCAGGCGAAAATCGGCCACTTTTTGCGAAATGACGTTAGAAAAAACCTTTTTCACACGGGGCGTCAACGGCTGCATTTCAGGTGTAGTTGTGTTAGATGTCCGTTAGAAATATGCAGTGCTGCCGTTGCTGTGCCAGCTCACAGCAGGCTTCCCTGTCTGAACGCAGCGTTTCCCGAAAGCCGGGAAATGCTGCGTTTTCTCTTGCCCGCATTGGGCTGAAAGGGAAGCCGCCATGTCAACATTCCGCGTCAATAAAAATGTCAACTACACCGTCATGAGCAACCACCACCTGCAGGATAAGAGGCTGTCCCTGAAAGCCAAGGGACTGCTGTCCTATATGCTCTCCCTGCCGGACGATTGGGATTACAGCCTAAAGGGACTGACAGTTGGTTGCAAGGATGGTCTGGACAGTGTACGCACCGCTGTTCTGGAACTGGAAGAACGCGGCTATGTCCGCCGTCAGAAAGTCCGCAATGCCAAAGGGCAGATTATCGACTACGATTATCAGGTTTATGAATCGCCTGTTGGGGACGATCCTGCCGTTCCCGGCAAGGAAGGCGGGCCATCGAACCCGTCCGCAACCAAAAGTCCGAAAAGCCGCATGAAACCTTGTTCTTCACCATTTTTGGATTTTCC
>OOAZ01000370.1_pt1 | contig 40663 bp, 41 predicted proteins | sample 1671221 | NCBI WGS metagenome assembly OOAZ01 (sample SAMN06348134, study PRJEB24527) | human gut metagenome | biome: human gut; feature: ankylosing spondylitis patient; material: feces | host: Homo sapiens | place: China | collected 2015-10
CACCCGCCGCAGACGCAGCGGCCAGCAGGCTGATGATCTGCCCGCAGGCGTCCGCCAGCGCTTCCCGGCAGGGTTCGCACCCGGCGGCGTGGCTCTCGGCCCGGCCAAAGGTGGCGGCATCGATCATGCGGGAAGCCCGGCTGCACAGCACGCCGAAGGCAGCTTCCGGCACTGTACCGCCCGCCGCCGCATACTGGTCATAGGTGCAGTAGAGCATGGGACCTCCTTATGCTGCGACGGCAGCGGCGGTCAGGAATGCAAACGGGACTTTGGAGCGGTCGGCGTTCAGGCGGGTGGCAGGGTTCGGCAGCGCCCAGCCCATGCGCATGACCACACGCAGGGCCACCATATCCTGCTGGGCGAGGTTGTAAACGATCTCCTTGGTGGAAGGATCCTGAATGACGCCCTGATCCAGCAGCTTCACGGTGACGTCCTGACGGATGGAGTACACCAGCTTCTTGAAGTTGCCTGCGATCAGCTGTGCCTTAGAAGCATCAAAGCCGCCGTTCTCCGGGAAGTACATCGGTGCGCCGTCCAGCGCGTAGGTGGTCGCGCCCTGCATATCCGAACGGAACAAAGGACGGCCCGTGGTATCCACAAGGCCGCGCAGTTCTGCCTTTGCGGTCAGATCGCCGACCACGGCATCTACACCAAAGCCGCCAGCTTCCACCTTGGAGAACAGACCGTCCTTGCCCAGCAGCTTTGCGTAGTCGATGGGGCCGGTGACTTTGTTCTTGGCCGCAAGGGTCAGAACATCGGTCGTCCACTCGGTGGGGCGCTCGCCGCCGAACAGGATGGCGTTGTCGATTTTTGCGCCCATGGCTTCCCGGACGCGGGGCTGTACCTCGCCCATGATGTCAAAGCTGGAATCTGCCAGCACAGCTTCGGGCACGGGCACAATGACGGCCAGCTCTGCGGCGGTCATATAGACATTGTCCCATTCCTGCTTGCTGGTCTTTTTCATGCCGGTGTCACCGTTGACCCAGTATGCCAGAGGCAGCATGGACAGCACGGGGATCTTGGTCTGATTGGAGGTCATGTTTGCAAGGCGGGTGCCCAGCTGCATCACGATGGAGCTCTTGGGGACATCCTGCTGGATGGTGTTCACCAGCTGTTCGCGGATCAGGGCCTCAGCCTTATTGCGAGCGATTGCATCAATAGCCATAAGAATCAACCTTTCTGGCCGAACGCTGCGCGGAATGCAGCGTTTGCGGCCTCATGTGCGTTTGCGGGCTGGCCGGGTGCGCCGGTCGCCGATGCGGAAAAACGTGCCATACCGCCGTCCGGCAGAATGGCGCTGGGATCACTCTCTTTGAAAGCCTTGACATAATCATCAAAGCCCAGAATCTCGCCGTCCTTCATAGCAAAATTCTGGGCCTTTGCCTCGGCAAGGAACGCCTTGCGGGCGCTCTCGCTGGAGAACTTCAGGCCGGATGCCTTGCGTTCCAGAGCGTAGCCCTTTTCGAGGGCAGCGACCTGAGCCGCAGCATCGGTCTTAGCCTGCTCGGCCTTGGCCTTCCACTCCGGGTCGTAGCCCTCCAGTTTGCTGTTTGCAGTGGACAGCTGTTCGGTCAGGGTTGTTTTCTCGGCCTTGAGGGTGGTGATCTCGTTCACCTTGGCCGTGATATCCGCGCCGTGCAGGTTCATGATGCTGTCCAGCTGGTCCGAGGTGATACCCGGAATGATCTTGCTCACATCTTCGCGTTTCACTTGCGATGTGCTCCTTTCTTTTGTCTGTTGGGTGGATAAGTCCCTGCTGTTTTGTATCGCGGTTCTCATTCCGCACGGGACAAGACGGGGTACGCGCCGCCTTCCGCTGTGGTGCCGCTTGCGGGAGTTGAACCCGCCACCCCCCGGATTAAAAGTCCGGTGCTCTGCCAACATGAGCTAAAACGGCATGAAAAAAGCACGGTGCGGTCTGCATCGTGCTTAAAAATGGGCAAAAGAAAACCACCGTCTGGGTGGATGGTGATTAAGGTTATTCGATGCCGGGTGGAATCTTGCCAATTTCTTTCAAAGCTTCATATGCAGCACGGGAAGCAAGCTGTTCTGGCGGGGCAGGGCTGTCCAGCATGTCGCACATTTCATCATACTTGTGGTCGATCGGATGTTCAAGAAGCCACTTCTGCATTTTTGCAATGCGTTCCGGTGTAAGCCAGTTACTCATAGTATTTCACTCCATTTTCCTGAAGGTCTCCGATAGCCTGTCGGATCAGCTTCTCTGCCTGTTCAAGAAGCTTTTCGTCTGACAGTTCCGCGCGAGGGATATTTTTCAGCCGGTTTATTTCGGCATTCAGGTTCCAAACGATGCCGTTTGCAGCGGCAGCATCATAATGGATGCTTTTCTCAACAGCATAGATATGACCATTGTGACCGATGGCCGTCATGAGCTTCAAATTTTTGTTTCTTGTGAAACTCGACAAATCACCGTGCGAGAAAATACCGCAGGCAGGGTGTGTGTGGATAACAACATACGGGGTATCAAAGTTGGGCAGCTGAACAGAACTTCCCTCGGCGCTTCCCGTGATGTCCTTCGTCAGCGGCTTCATTTTGATATCGAACACCCTGCCCACTTCAACATTTTCCGGCTGCTTTGAAGCGACCATGAGAAGGCGTTTGTGGGCGTTTTTCAGCTGTTGCTGCCCGGCGGCATCCAGTGTGTCACAGCTGAACGCCTTAACATTTGCGATTGACTGCATTGTAACAGGTTTCGCCTTTGTGTTCAAGCTGCTGTATGTAGAGGATGCCTTCCGCACCTGTGCGCTCGCCCTGCTGGCTTCGCTCCTGCCGAACTTGGGCACGCTGACACGGGCGCTGTCCACACGGCCGCCCGTGGCCTGTGCAAACTCTGCAAGGCTCTGTCGGGCCGCTCTCAGGCGCACAGCGGCATCGGTGGTATCCAGCCCGGCGGCATCCTCGGCCAGATACCGCTTTTTCCAGCGGCGGACGTTCCGCTCCCGGGCACGCTGCATCTGGGATATCTCGTAAGCGGTGTACTTTTTGCCGTTCCACTCGATGTTCCGGTCGTTCAGGGCTTCCAGCTGCTCACGCGTCCACGCGGGCGGGTCGCCCAGCTCCGGGAAGCAGGCAAAGAACTGGTGTTGGCAGTTCCAGCCGCAAAGCCCTGCTCCCGTGCCGTAGCCGGTGGCGGCTTCAAAGTCCGGGTAGTGTTTACCCCTGTAGTCCACCGCGCCGCCCCGGTGGAAGCGCCGTCCCTGCCATTCTGCATGAGAAGGACGCGCGCCGCCGTGGGCGGTCGTTTCCACAAATTCGCAGCCCATTTCGTCCATGCGGGCTTCCTGCAGCTTGCCAGCTGTCTGGTTCACACCGGTGAGCACGGCACGGCGGGCGGCCACCTCGATGCTGTCCTTGTGGCCGCTGGGGTATGTGACCATTGGCATGTCGTCTGCAAGGCTGTCCACGGCCTGTTTGACGGCGGCTTTGTAGTCGAAGGCACCGGTGCTCACTTTGAGCCATGCGGCGTCCAGCGTGCGTTCAAAGGCCCCTGTGACGGTGTTTGCCGTGGTGGCCGTGAGGTTCTGCCACGTGCCGCAGGTCTGGCGGGCACCGGCGTCCAGCAGGTTGTTGAGGGCGGCGCTCTCTTCAAAGGGCGTCGGCTCCATGTCGTAGTGGTAGTAGATGGCGTCCTCCCGCTCCATGGCTTCGGTGGCGGCCTGCAAAAGCAGCCTGCGGATGGCGGCCTCGCTCTTGCCGGTGTACTTGGCCAGCAGCTTCACCACGTCGCTGCGCAGCGCCTCGGTCTGCTGATAGCGCCACAGCTGCCAGTTTGCGGTGGGGGTCACGGCGTCCATCTTGCCGATGCGCCGGGCAACGTCCTGCAGGATCTGCTCTTCGACCTGTTGCCAGAGCTGCACAAAGGCGTCCGGCATCCGGTCAAGATAGCTCGGCGGCAGCATCAGGCACCCCCGAAGGTGAGGGCTTCAGGGCTGCGGTTCTCGGCATCCGCTTCGGCGGCAATGGCCTTGGCGTCGTCCTCGCTGTAGCCCTCGAACTCCACCAGATACCGCCAGAAGGGGAACTTGCCTGCGGTAACGTAGCCCCAGTACATCTGCTTGCGCTCCTTGGGGTCAGAAATGATGCTGTCGTCAAAGTCAAAGGTCACGTTGCAGTCGCCCGGCGGGGAAACGGCTGCGCCGCTGTTCCACTGGGCATCCAGCAGCTTGCTGATGGAGTATACCAGATCGGTCAGCGCATTGCCCAGTGCCCGCTGCAGATCCTTGACGGTAGTATAGCTGCGCTGCTTGCTGCTGCGGATCTCCTCGGCGGTCTTATCCACGTTCTGCGGGTCGGACAGGGTGCCGTAGGCAAGGCCGCACTGGAACTCAACCCGTTTGAGCATCGTATCCAGCCCTCTACGATAGCTTTCATCCCGCAGGGCAGGGGCAAAGGCTTCGTAGAGGTTCCGGCCATTGGCACCGATGCTGCCGTTCAGCCAGCTGCGGTAAAGGCGCTCAAGCCGCTCCGGAAGATGAACATTTCCGTCGGCATCGGTGCGCAGGGCGGTCTGGTCAACGTCAATGGCCAGCTGCCCGCCGTCGTACTCCCACAGCAGGCGTCCATATTGCTCGTCAACGTCCCGGATCGTCTCAACAGCAGCCGCATAGACGCTCACACCCAGCGGAGAATGCCGGTCGGAAGAGTTGCCGCCAGATACCCTGAAATAACCCCAGAGCGGGCGGTCTACGCCGGAAAACTCAGTGTGCGGGGAGATCGCGGCCCACTCCGGCACATCGGTCAGTGGGACTTCAATGCCGAGGTCTGCACTGGTCATGGAGCGGAACGCCTTGACCGTGACGGTGTACCGGTCGCCGGAAAACTCGTGATCTTCCAGACGGGTATAAATGCGGTTGCCGCGCACCAGATGGTCATAAAAAATAGCCCCGATCATGCGGCCAGAGCTATCAAAGCGGGTAGGGCAGAAGCAGTCACCCTGCACAGCATCGATCTGGATGCAGCCCTGTGCATCGAGGAAGGGCCGGAACAGGATGCCGCCCAGCGCGCAGCCGTATTCCACCGGGGTGCGCAGATCTGCAATGAAAGGCTGCAGCATGGTGTTGATGCTGTCGGCGCGGGCACTGCCGGAAACAAGGCATTCCATTTCCAGCGTGGTCAGACGAGCCAGCTCCGATGCAACGCTCTGGGCCAGCTTCAGGCTGTGCAGGGCGTTCTTGCCGCCGTGGCACCACGGCCCGCCGGTATCGTACATCTGCGCCCACAGGATGATCGCATTCTCCATGCTGTAGGACACGCTGGTGCTGACAGTGGTATTTTCACCGAACAGCAGCCGCGCTTTCTCCCGCAGCCAGAAAAGCAGTCTGTCAAACATTACTTTCGTCTCCAATCTGCCCAGCGGATCAGCGGGGCCAGTATCGTATAGCAGAAATAGCGGATGTCGTCCATGGCGTGGTCGTTCTCCTTCACGACGCGGTCCTCTTTGGCTTTGTCGTCCCACGAGTACAGGCCGAACTCCCGGCGCGATGCCGTGCAGCTCTCGTGGATGGTCACAAGCCCGGCCTGCATCAGGGATGCCACGCAGCGGATGCCGTTCAGCACGTCGTTGTCTGCAGGGATCACCAGATACTTGCCGTGCCGCCGGATGGTCTCGATGAAGGAAGCAGCGGACGGGTCAACCACCACCGCCTGAATGTAATAGCCCTTGGTCAGGCGTTCCAGCTCGGCATAGTGCTCTTCGTCCGTGCGCTGCACACGCTCGGCGCGGCTGTCGAAATAGCTTTCCTTGATGCGCAGGGCCTTGCCATCATGAATGACCCACAGGCCCATGCTGCAGGGGTTGTGGGTGCCGTAGTCGATGGACACGTAAAACTGCCCGTCGATGTGGGAAGTATCACCGTGAAAAAGGTAGGTGTCCTGCCCGGCGGAGAAGAAGGGATACACAAGGCCCTCGGCAGCTTTCCTTTTTCCAAGGATGTCACGGGCATACCAGACCGTGCTGCGGTCGTAGGTTGCAAGCACGGCCCGGAGCTGCTCATCTGAGATGCTCATATTATCGGCAATGGTGAAATGTCCGTAGTTAAAGCCGTATTTTGGGTTCTCCGTCTGCTTCTTTTCGTGCAGGTTCAGAATACTTTCGTAGTACCAGTGCCCCTCCGCCTTGGGATTCAGGTCGTGAAACACCTTTCTGTCCGGGCTGGACAGGGTACGGTCGAATACTTCCTTGATGAAAGTTTCGCTGCATTCATTGGCTTCGGTGATGTACGCGGTGCCGTAGGTGTTGCCCTTGATCAGCTTTTCGTCACCGGCTTTGCCACCACCAGACACCAGCACCACCTTTTCGCCGGTGGCAGTCTGGATGTACAGACAGTCGCGGTTCTGGTAGGTGCCCTCACGGCAGCGGCCCTCAAAATAGTTTTTCAGGCCGAAGCCGTCACAGTCCAGAATGTTCAGCCGGGCCGTCGCAGTGGATACGCCCGCGATCAAGTGGATGCGGCTCGGATGCTTTTCAAGAATGGTGCAATACGCCATCGTGATAAGCACGTTCTTACCACCACGTTTACCGCCCTCTGCAACGTTGAACCAGTGGTCAAAGCAGCCCCAGAAGAAACGCATCTGGTTTTCAGAAAATGGTGCGGGGATGTTCATTCTTCAAAGTCCTTGATGTCACGGTTTGGAACGGGTCGCTGCAGCAGATCAGCAAGGGTCTGCATGTCGTTATTTTGAGCAGCGGCATTTTCTTTTTCGGATGCGTCTTTGTACATACCCAGATGCTTGCCCAACAGGTCAAGGGCCCGGAGCTTGTCTGCAAGCTTGACCTCGTGTTCCAAACCATCTTCGCCAAAGCTTTTGACCTTGATGGACTGGATCGCGGCCAGATCATCCCGGGAAGCATCCAGCTTCACGGAAGCTGTCTCCGGGTCGATCAGGTCGCTGGCGTTTGCAAAAGCAATCTTGGCAAGTTCCCGCACGACACGATCAGCAGATACGCCGGTCCGACGGCTCTGCTCGGCCTGCAGCTGGGCAAGACGATTTTGAACCATAACATTTGATAACAGGCGAGCACTCTGCTCTTGGGCTGTTTTGGGACTGTATCCGGCGCGGATGGCCGCCTGGGTCGCGTTCAGGTCGATCATATACTCTTCACAGAACCGCGCCTGCTTGTCGGTCATCCACACCACCTCTCTTGCCGTAAAATCAAAAAGCCGCCCGGAAGATCCGAACGGCGGGATATAACAAAGAAACCCGGCTGATGCATTCAGGCTGTTGGTCGGGAAAGGTGATCCTCTGTGTCAGCCGGGCAGCACAAAGCCCGCAGGATCGAAGGGAGTAGACCTTTCCTGCGGGCTTTGGCATTTTAAATTTTAGCAGGGGTTGACAGGATTATCAAGTCCGGTTCGCTCCGGTTCAGTCCGGACTTTTGATCTCCAGTCTTTTGATGGCCGCGCTGTGGCGCTGGAACATCTGGCTGCGGGAAATGCGGACGTTGACCGCGATGTCCGGCCAGTCCTCCAGCAGGATGTACCGCCGGAACAGGATCATGAAATCCACCTCATCGTCCAGCTGGCGGAACACCTCCATGATCTCAGCCCGGATGGCGTCGCACACGGCAGACTGCGCCTCAGCGGCCCGGCGGGCCTCGTCGATGCGTTCCACACTGCGGGGCAGAGCCTGTCCGTCGCCGCTGCCGCCCGGCACAGGAGAAAAGCGCTGGGTGGTGTGGGTGGCGTCGGTCTGCAGCGTGGCCAGCTCGTCCAGTTTGAGCAGCTCAAACCGCTTGGCTGTCCGGTACCGCCAGAGCCATGCCTTTTTCTCTTCGTAGGTCATTACAGTTCCTCCACCCGGACGAACACGCCGCAGGGGTCCGACCAGAATTTTTCCACGATCTCGCTGCACACCTGCGCGTCATCGGCCCAGAAGTGCAGGCGGGTCATTTCGTCCTTGAGAGCCTTTTCCAGATTGTCGGTGTCCGGCTTTGCGGTGCGCCAGCTGCCGCTTTTGCGGCCCTCGGCAGGGAAGCACCACTTGACCAGCAGACGCACCGGACGGCCTGCGGGGATGGGCTTTTCCGGCGTGTGGGGTGCCAGATGGGCGTGGAGCTTGGCACGGGTCTGTTTCAGTTCCGGGCTGTCGTGGAGCACGGCACAGGGTTTGCCGCCCTTCATGTAGGCGTGCAGCTGCTTTGCGTTGTGGGTGGTGGTGGGCGGCTGCATGGGGAGAAAGAATTGCATGTACATGGGGTTCACCTCGTTTTTCTTTTTTTCAGGTTTTAGCGCCAACGTGATGGGGAGGGTTCCCCGAATGGATGGGGGCTGTGGTCGCCCCATCCTTCGGGAGACCCCATCACAATTGCAGTTGCAGTTTTAGCTATTATATATAGGCTATTTTGCACTGCAAAATCTGCAGTCATAGCGGCTATAACTGCAAAATTGCAGTTTTTCCTGTCGTGCAAAATAGCGGCTATTTCTGCATTTTTACAACAAATTGTAATCGGACTTATTACGGCTTGTTTAACCTGCGCTGCCGGGCTCCTTGCGGCCCACTTTCTCGCCATCGATCCAGAACCGTCCGTCATCTTTCAGCCGCGTCTTGATGGTGCGGGGCTTCAGGTCCATGTACTCAGCCAGCGCATAGACGGTAACTTCGCCGTCCATCATGCAGGCTTCAAAGGCGGTGTCCAGTTCGGCCTTTTTGTCCTTGGTCACCTTGCCTTTATCGCCCCAGCGCTTGGCGGCACCGCGGCTGCCCAGCGTTTTGAAATCACTGTCCGGCTGCAGGTCCTCCAGCAGGCCGGTGTCCGGCTTGTGCACGGGGTAGTCGAACCAGAGGTTCACCGGGTCGAAGCGGGCGAACTCGCGCAGGGTGCCCTCGATGCGCCATGCGGTCATGCTGTCGGCCTGCTTCTGGGCGGCGGCCACTTCGGCATCGATGGCCCGCAGGTCAGCCATGCAAAGGTGTTCTTTGGCAATGGTCAGCATCCGGCTGCGGCTCAGGGCATCGTCCGGGCCGTAGGCATCGGCATGGCCGCGCTTGTCCAGCATGGCCTTGATGACCCGGCAGGCGGCTTTGTTGTGGAGCTGTTCCCGGATGGCATCGGTGGGGGTGAGCTCGGTCATGTCCAGCATGGCATCCGGGTCACGGGCAAACACGCCGGAGCCGCTGGCACGGTCCATGCTGCGCTTGCCGCCCTGGGCACCTTTTGAGTGGTGGTGGCAGTAGATCACGGCACAGTCCAGTGCGCGGCACACAAGGTCGAACTGGTTGCAGAACTTTGCCATCTGGTCGGCAGAGTTCTCGTCGCCGGTGATGACCTTATAAATGGGGTCGAGGATCACGGCGGTGTAGCCTTTTTTCTGGGCCCGGCGGATGAGCTTTGGGGCCAGCTTGTCCATGGGCACGGACGCGCCGCGCAGATTCCAGATGTCGATGTTCCGCAGGTTCTGCGGGGGCAGGCCGAGGGCGGTGTACACGTCCTTGAAGCGGTGCAGGCAGGAGGCCCGGTCCAGCTCCAGATTGATGTACAGCACCTTGCCCTGTGCGCAGGAGAACCGGCCCAGCCACGGCCTGCCTTCGGCGATGGCGATGCACAGCTCGATGAGGGCAAAGCTCTTGCCCGCCTTGCTGGGGCCTGCCAGCAGCATCTTGTGGCCCTTGCGCAGCACCCCGGTGATGAGGGCATCGGCCAGCGGGGGCAGGCTCTCCCAGTCGTCTGCCAGACTCTCGGTCTCGGGCAGCTCGTCAGTCTCCGCTTCCAGCCAGTCGCGCCACTCATCCCAGCAGGATTTCCCGATGTTCGTTTCCAGCAGGGTCTGCCGTTTGTCACCGCGCAGGATGCCGGGCATCCGGGAAAGGCGGGAAGGGTTGCGGTTCTGCTGGTCGATGGTCAGGCCGTTTTTCTGGCAGGCGGCGTAGAGGTAATCCACCCGCCTGCGGTACTCGGCATAGTCCGGGGCATCCACCTTGACGATGGCGTGGACGCTCTTGCCGCCGGAGTAGACCAGCGCGGCACAGGGCAGCTCCAGCTGCCGGATGATGGCCTGCTGTTTGCCCAGCTCCATGTTGTCGCACTCCACGAGGGCGTAGCGGAAGTCGGTCACGTTCTCGTTGCGGCGGCCTCCGCCGTCCATGGGGTTGAAGCAGATCCACGCACCGGCTTCGGGGTTGTAGTCGCCAAGGGCAGCACCGATATCATCGCCGTAATGGTCCAGCTCCATGATGAGCTGCCCGGCGGTCAGCTGACAGGAGCAGCCGTTGGGGGCAAAGCGCCCGTCCTCCTTCCGGTAGCTCTCGGTGACGTAGGCAACGTATTCCTCCGGCTCAAACAGGGCTTGCAGGTAGCGCTTGATCTGCTCTGCCGGGTGCCACTCTGCGGGCAGATCCAGCTCGTGGGCTTCCACCCACCGGGGATCTACCACGCGGCCCTCGGTCTGGGCACCGGGCCCGGCAGAGAGCTCGTCGCCCCAGTCCAGCGCATGGCCCGCCGGGCCGCTCCAACCGTGGGAGTAGGCCAGCTGAAAGATGCTGCTCTCGGTGACAGGCTTTGTGCTGCCGTGGAAGCTCTCCCACTTTTTGGCACACTCGCCCTTGTGATAGCGGCCCCCGTCCCGGGCGCTCCATGCTTCCCAGACGGTGACGGGCAGGCCGGAATCCTTCAGGGCCATGCCCACCATCGTCCATTCCTCATAGGTCAGGGAGGCCGGGGAAATGAAGTCCAATGCTTCCTTGAGTTCATTTTCATGTTCCATTCGCATCACCATCCAAAGCTGCAATCCGGAAAGGCCGGTTCTACGGGCGGCGTGTAGGTGCTGGGAGTAACGCCCTTGGGCACACCCCGCCAGCCGCCCGCCGCAATGCGGTCGATCATGTGTTTGGCCTGCTCAAAGCTCCACCTGCCCACGTGCTGGAAGCCGTATTTTTCCAGACAGCGGATCTGCTTTGGGGTGGTGAGGCCTTCGTCCCGGCGCTTGTGCAGCCGGTCCAGCAGCAGGGAAGCCTTACCAGCAGATTCTACAGCGTCCGGCAGGATGCCCAGCTTTTCCAGCGCGGCGGCCTGCTGTTCGGTGGGCGGGCCTGCTTCCCAGCCAAAGGCCGGCACATACCCGGCAAGGTCTTCGGCCTGAATGCTCATCTCGTACTGCAGCGGGTCCACCAGCTTGGCTTTTTTGCGGCGCTGTTCTTCCAGCTGCTTTGCAAGGGCTTCTTCCCGCTGGGTCACCACGTCCTCGCCGGCCTCGGCGGCGGCTTCCTCGATGTCCTGCGGGCAGCCGCTCCCGGCCAGATTTTCGGTCATCTGGCGGGCCACGGTGCGGTCCTCACAGACCAGATCCGCCGGGCGGCAGAGCTCGTGCTTGTCGGTCATCCACAAAAAGTCGAGGAGAAGCAGGTCGCTCTTGCCCGGGGAGAGCCGGGTGCCGCGTCCCACCATCTGGCTGTACAGGCTGCGTACCTTGGTGGGTCGCAGCACCACCACGCAGTCCACGCTGGGGCAGTCCCAGCCCTCGGTGAGCAGCATGGAGTTGCACAGCACGTTGTACTTTCCGGCATCAAAGTCGGCCAAAATCTCGCGGCGGTCGGCGCTCTGGCCGTTGACCTCGGCGGCACGGAAGCCCTTGGCGTTCAGCAGGTCCCGGAACTTCTGGCTGGTTTTGATGAGGGGCAGGAACACCACCGTTTTGCGGCCTTTGCAGCGCTGGGCCATCTCGGCGGCGATCTGCTCCAGATACGGGTCCAGCGCGGTACCGAGGTCGCCTACGGCGTAGTCGCCGCCGCTCATGGTGACAGAAGAAATGTCCAGTTTCAGGGGAATGGTCTGGGCCATGATGCGGCACAGATACCCCTCTTTGATGGCATCGGTCAGCTTATACTCAAAGGCAAGGCTGTCGAACACCTCGCCCAGATTGCGCATGTCGCCGCGATCCGGCGTGGCGGTGACGCCCAGCACCTTGGCGCTGCCGAAGTAGTCGAGGATGCGGCGGTAGCCGTCGGTGATGGCGTGGTGGGCCTCGTCAATGATGATGGTGCCGAAGTAGTCCCGGGGAAAGCGTTCCAGCCGGGCGGTGTGCTGCAGGGTCTGCACGCTGCCCACCACCACCCGGAACCATGTATTCAGGCAGGTGGCGTCTGCCTTTTCCACGGCGCTGACAAGGCCGGTGGAGCGCTGCAGCTTGTCCGCTGCCTGTTCCAGCAGCTCACCCCGGTGGGCCAGAATGAGCACCCGGTGGCCCGCCCGCACCTGATCGGCGGCTACCGACGCAAACACGATGGTCTTGCCGGTGCCGGTGGGCAGCACCAGCAGGGTGCGGGTGTGACCGTTCTCCCACTCGGCGTGGATGCGTTCACGGGCCTGCTGCTGGTAGGGTCTCAGTTCCTGCCCCATCAGAACGCCCCCTGTGTCCAGCCCTGCGCGGGTGCGGCCTTAGGCTGGGGCGGCGGCAGAAAGCGGATGACTTCGTTGCTCTGGCCGGTCTTGCCCGCGTTGGGGCCGCTCTGCTTGGTGTACTCCCGGATGCCCAGACGGCACCAGCCCCGGGCACCCACCACTTCGTTCCAGCGGGGGCGGAAGGTCTCGCCGCGCTTGCACTGGCCGATGCTCTCGAAGAAAGCCCCCAGCAGGCCCTGCGTTTTGGTGTGGAGATACAGGCGGTCGGTGACGGTGGTGTCGCCCTTGGCCCCGCCGAAGATCTTCAGGGTCAGCTTTGCCATGGAGCAGGGCGGCAGCTTGGCGCTGCCCTCAAAGCGGGCACGTTCCATGCCGGTGACCTCAAAGGCGTAATCGCCCTCGGGCAGGAGCACGAACTCCTGCTGCTCGTTGGTAAATTCGTCGTCCCAGCTCAGGGCGCGGTCGGTGGTATTCATGTCGTTCATAAGTAAGTTCTCCTTTATTACATTGATTCTCATAATAACCCTCTCAGTCAGCCCTGCGGGCTGCCAGCTCTCCCGAAAGGGAGAGCTTTTTGCTGCTTCCACGGAAGATGCTTAAAACCTCTCCCTTCGGGAGAGGTGGACTTGCGAAGCAAGGACGGAGAGGGTTTTCTCTTATCAAAACGGCAGGTCACGGCTGTCCAGCACCATCTGGAGCACCTGGGGCCATGCGGCCACCAGACAGCCCTCTACGAAATCGGCCGGATAGTCCCGGATGGGCATATCCTCGGGGAAATAGCCCCGTTTGCCCACCACAGCCTGCAGCTCCTCCGGGGTGACGTTGTTGGCGCTCATGAGCGGGGCCAGCTTTTCCGGCACACCCAACGCGATCAGGTCGGGCACCAGCAGGGCTTTGGGCACCGTCTCGGCGGGCGGTTCCGGCTGCGGGGTGGGTGCGGGCAGGATGTCCTCTTCCGGCGCACTCTGGGGCTTCGGCTGGGGGCGCGGCTGCGGTTCCGGCTGCGGTGCGGGCGCAGGTGTGGTGCCGGGGATGCAGGCGGCAATGCCGGCATAATCAAATGGCATTTCGTCCGGCAGGCCAAAGCGGTTCTTGGCGTCCCAGCAGGGGTGATGGGTGGTGTACATGACCCGGCGGCCGCCGGTCACCTTGTTTTTTGCGTTGGGGGCGCTGCCGCTCTTTTCCACTACGGTCTGGTAGTTGACGAAGAGCAGCATATCGCACCACTCCCGGATCAGCGGCTCCACCTGTTTGGTGGTCTTCATGGTCCAGCGGTCGTAGCTGCCCGCCGCGTCCGGCTGCTCGAACTTTGTGATGGCCGCGTGGGCAAGGATCAGAACATTGTGTCCGGTGTTCAGCACCTCTTCCAGCGCGTCCAGCAGCTTGCCGAACTCCTCTTTCAGGTAGGTGTAGCCCTTGCCGTAGCCAAAGCCCTCCAGCCCGTCTACCTTGGCCTTGGCACAGACGGCATCAATGGCCAGCCGTTCGGCCCAGTCAGCCGTGTCGATGACCAGCGTGCCGCAGGGGATGCTGCCCTTGCGCACCTCGGCCACCTCGTCCAGCAGCATGGCCCAGCTGGTGGGCTGGGGCAGGCGCTTGACGTTCAGCCGCTTGGTGCCGCCCTCGGTGTCGATGAATACGGGGTCCGGAAAGTGAGAGGCAAAGGTGGATTTGCCGATGCCCTCGGGGCCGTACAGCACGGTCTTGACCGGGGAATCCTGTACTCCGGCAGTGATGGCATACTTACTCATTTAAAACGCTCCTTTCGTCCAGCTTTTCTGCTGGGGCTTTTCGGTGACGGGCGGCAGGGTGGTTTCGGCATCCTTCACCATGCCGTCCTCAATGATGATCTGGCACTCGCTGCCGGTGGAGACCCGGGTGGCAATGGCCTGCAGGTGCTCTGCTTCCAGCCATGCGGAAAACTCCTGCAGGGTGGTCATGTCCATCTGTTCCAGCTTGTCCAGCAGCACGAAGCCGCAGTCCGGGTTCAGGCGGCGGACGATGGCTGCGGCCACCCGCAGCTGGTCGCTGCCGGACATATCCCGCCAGTGCTTGCCTTTATAGGTAAGTGCACCGTCCTCCACGCTCAGCTCCGGCAGGGGCAGATCGGCACCGTTCAGCAGGGCCATGCGGTCGGCCCGCTTCCGGGTGATGGCTTCGGTGAGCTTGTCGTAATCGCTGGCATACCGGGCGGCTTCGTCCTCGGCCCGGGATTTTTCCAGATTGGCCCGCACCTTCTGGTTGGTCTCTTCGATGTCCCGGATGGAAGCTTCCAGTTCGGCGGTGGATTCGTCCTGAAGCTGGGCGACGGTCTTTTGAGCGGTTTTCCGCTGATTGAACAGGCGGGTGTGCTTGGCGTCGAGCTCCTGATACTGTTGTTCCAGCTCGGCAATGCGTTCACGGGTGCGTTTCAGTTCGGCCACACACTGCTGCTCCTGACGCTCAAGCTCTGTGTACTGTGCCCGCAGACGCTGATTCTCGCCGTTGCGGGCCAGAATTTCCTGCTGCTGGCGGATGAGGTCGGAGGCGCTGACCGGCTCCTCCGGTGCATCCGGGTAGGAGATCAGCTCCTCGGCAAAGTGTTTTTTCTGCGCGGCCAGCTGGCCGGTGAAGGTGCGCTTGTCGTACAGGGCCTTGATCTCAAGATCCCGGGTGTGGAGTTCGGTGCCGATGCCGATGATCCGGAGCAGGATGTCGGCTTTCTCCTTGTCGGATGCTTCCATGAAGCGGGGCAGATCCAGCGCCAGCGGCTCGATGAAGGCATTGAGCAGCTGCTGGCCGCTGCGGCGTCCGGTGGGGTCGGTGACGGTCAGGGTGCTGTTCTTGCCCTTGCGCTCCACCACCACGCCATTGGAGAGCCTGACCTTGAGGTGGGCGGGAGCCACGGCCCCGTCCCGCTGGGCGGCGTCCGGGCGGAAGCGGTCGCCGCCGAGGGCCCACGCCAGCGCGTCCAGCACGCTGGTCTTGCCCTGATTGTTGTTGCCGCCCACGAGGGTGAGCCCGGTGGGCGACGGTGTGAGTGCAACGGCCTTGATACGCTTGACGTTTTCGGCCTCTAAGGCCATGATCTTTACAGACATGCGGATACCTCCCCTTGAGCGGATGCGAGTGTGTGAACGAACTGGTTGATTGCGGTCTCCCGCTGGTCGTTCGGCAGTTTGCGGAACTGCATTTTAGCGGATTGAACGATGCTTGTGATGGAGCGCCCGGCCAGAATGATGCTGTCGTAGGCATCGCGGGCGTCCTGTTCGCTGCCGGAAGAGGCCTGTTCCAGCCGCGCCTGCAGGTCGGCGGTCATCTCGGCGGCTAAGTCCTCGGCGATGTCATGGGCCCGCTGGTTTGCCCGGCGTTCCACTTCTTCCTCATCCACCACGGCGGCGATGGGCTGCTTTTTCAGGGCCGCATTTTCTTCCTGCAGCTTGTCCGCCCGGAGCTTTGCTGCTTCGGCCACCTGCCGGGAGCCGGAAAGCTGGCCCTCGGCATTTTTGGCCCGGGCTTCGGCCTTGTCGGCACGGTCTTTTTCCTGTGAGACCTTCAGACCCAGCCGGTTGCAATCCTTGGCGGTGCTCAGCTGGTCAGCACGGGCCTTGTCCCGTTCGGTTTCGGCCCGGTCGGCACGGGCTCGTTCCCGGTCTGCCTGGTTCATGGCCTCCACCCGGTCGGTGCGGAGCTGCTGGTTTTCCTTGAGCAGATCCTGATAGGCTTTGTTCGTGGTGACCTCACCGTTCTTGACCTTCTCCACCAGCTCCGGCGGGGCGCTGGGTTTTGCCACGGCGTACAGCAGGGTGGGCGGCAAGCTTTCCAGAATGGCCTGCTGCCGGGGGCTGCTGTCAGCCAGCAGTGCGGAGACTTGCAGCAGCCGGTAGGCGCTGTCTTTGGTGATGCCAATGTGCAGGCACCATGCACGGAAACTGTCCTCTCCACGGTTGCCGTGCTTCGAGTTGTCGCATTGTGCGACAACTCCGCACAGCTCATCGTGTGCCAGTGCAATGTTGTCACCCATGTAAACAAGACCCTTTTCGGCCAGTTTCTTGCCGTGAAGATATCCGTTTTCTGCAAGATGCAGGGTCGCCACGGTCTGTTCAGGCAGGCCGGAATAATCAAACTCCGGGCACTTGTCCTCCCGAATGAAAGTCAGGGGCTTCTCCTGCGGGGCACCACCAGTCATTGAGAGAAGTGGTGCAGAAGAACCGCCCGCCGATGCGGCAGGGACCGATTCGCAGGCTTGCGGGGACACAGCGGGGGTCGATGCGCTTGCATCCGCCCCGCTTTCCGAGGTGGTCGGCGTTGCCGCTGTGGCAGTCGGGACAGCATTCTCTGCCGTAGTCACAGCAGCATCCGCATTCTGGGCAGGTGCACATGCGAAAACCTCCTTTGCTTTTTTAATGTCGGCAAGAATCTTTTCCATTTCCTGCTGCGGTGTCATGTCCTTGCGGCTGCCATTCGGGGTAAAAAACTGACCAAGCAGCTCTCTTTTTGCGGCAACACCTTTCAGGTTCTGAGCGCAGGTGATAGTCAGGCAGTAACGGCCGTCAGATCCATAGTCCGATGCACGAATATCTTTGGAAAACGAGCCAAAAATCTCTCTGTCTGGATAAGTATCTTTGATCCATGCGGAGACCTGAGACAAAAAGTCGAAGTCCAAACTGTGCACTCGACAGGTGCATTTGTCCTTGATGGAGCCAGAGAATTCTGATGCATAAGTGAGAGTCTTGCTCATCCGACACTCATAGCCCCGAGTCTCCAGGGCGACAGTTTTAGCACTTTCGTCCCATTGAAAGTTTCCGTATGGCATGGCGTAGGGGCATCCCCAGCACTCATGGCCGGGTGCATAGCCAGACAGACGGTTGCCAGTGGTACTGGCATCGGTGGATTTCTTCACTCGCCGTCCGCATTTGCAGATATAGGTAGTCATACCCGCACCTCCGTGTCCTTGAGCCTGTCCAGCATCTCGGCCTGCACATCCTTGCTCATGGGCTGGATGTTGTTGCCCTTCCAGCCGTAGCAGAGGATGGGCCCGTAAAGCTGACGGCCCCGGTACGTCCGATTCAGCAGGCTGGCGGGCTGGATGGGGCCATCGTACCGGCCCACGAACAGTACCGCCGGGGTGCGGGGCAGCACGATCATCTCACTGCGGGTGCCCAGCCGGCTCTCAATGGCCCATAGGCTGTCCGGCAGGGTGGTGACCACGGGCTCTGCGCCCGGTTCGATTAAAATACCTTTCATTTGCAAAATCCTTTCTGATGTGATATCATCAAGGGTAATGGGGCTTTCAAATTCCATCATCCCTTGCAGCTCGTCGGTGTTGGCGCACCGGCGGGCTTTTTGTTTGCCTGCATTTTCAGCAGCATGTACTTGCCGTAGCTCAGGCCGGCTTTTTCGGCGGCGCGGACCTCGGCATGCAGAGCGAGGCTGCTGCGCTCAGCGGCAAGGCCCTGACGCCGGGCCTGCAGTTCTTCATTGCGCCGGCGATCCCATTCAAGGCTCTGAGCGTTGGCGTGCTTTTTGCCGCATTCGGGACAGCGCTGGGCAGAGCGTCCGACATTGCAGAGCACCTTGCCGCAGTCCACGCAGATGCGGGTGTAGGTCTTGAAGTCGCTCATGCTCAGCCTGCCTTCCTGCCGCTCTTCACGGTGTTCCGGGGCTGCCGGTGCACCTTGCGGCGCTCCTGCTGCTCCCGGTCATGGGCGGCAAAGCCCAGCCGGGCAAAGAACACCGCCAGCAGGATCAGCACCATTGCCGTGATGAACGCGCCGTCCGAAACGGTGCCGCCGGTCTGGAAGCTGCCCTCCAGCCCCATGCCGTACAGCAGGCCCACGGCCCCGCTGGCCACGGCCAGCCAGTACCATACGCCGGATTTGATCTTCATGCGGATTCTCCTTTCTCGACACTCGGGAAGAAATACTCCCCGATTTCATTCTGCCGGATACCCAGCAGCTCACACATTGCAGTGATCTCCGTGCTTGTCCACGGGTTGTGCCCGTGCATCCTGCCGCTCATGGTGTCCCGGCCAATGCCGATGTACTCGGCCACTTCCTGATCGCGGTAGCCGCAGCTGTGGAACCGTCCCCGCAGCTTCCAGTATGGAATCTGCTTGAAAGTGCCGCGAATGGTTGATGGGTTCAACATTTTATTCCTCCTTCTTGGCGGGCAGCACCTCGCTGGTCACCCAGCGCTTGAAAGCCTTGGCCTTGGGCATCTTGCTGCTCAGGATCAGGCTGTACAGACCGGACTCGTTGATAATGAGCATTTCCTGCTCACCGGAGGGGGTGACTGTTTTGGTCACCCCTTTGTCCTCGGCGTCAACATGGTCGCGGATAGCACGCTGGGGATTCTTGTACCCCAGCGCCACGGCAACGTCCTTGCCGACGAGCCACGGTGTGCCGTCAATCTCGACGATGCGCACCTGCCCGAACTCGGGATTAGTGAATGTGGTCAAGTCGTTCATGGTGAATATGTACCTCCTTATTTTCGATGAATTTCAATATAACGTTCGATTCTTTCGCACACACGGCAGACTGCTGTATAAAATTTGACTTTCTGCTCAGTGACGAGTATTTTAATAATCAGAATAAGTTTGTCCATGGAACCTCCCAAAGAAAGGAATGATAAGATGAGTGATGAGAAGAATAGCGGCAACACCTTTAACATCAATGCCGTACCAAGTTGCATTGACGAACCTGTAAAGGCTGTTCTGAACCCCGGTGCTAATCAGATTGGAACTCTTTTTGGAGATCTTCTTGCAATGGCAACAAGCAAAATCCATTTTTCAGCAGAAAAGATGAGGTTGCAACAAGCACATGATTTAGAAGAGTTTAAAAAATCACTGAGTGACAAGTTGAATGCAAAACCAGCAGAATGCTTGGTTGAACCTCGTATGCAGGTGGTTGGCCCCGCTGTCGAAAATGCAAAATTTTGCATGGACGAGCCACAAATCCGAAAGATGTTTCAAAATCTGCTTGCAAATTCTGCCGATATAAGATATCAAAGTCAGGTGCATCCTTCCTTTTCGGCTATGATTGCGCAGATGTCTCCTTTGGACGCTGAAAATTTGGAACTGTTCAAAGGCGATCGAACTCTTCCGATTGCAAGGTATAAATACACTCTGGAGAACGACGGCGAAAGCGCTGCGTTTACAAATTGTTTTTTAAAGAACCCTAAGATGATTCATGCCACAGACATCAACCTTCAAGCCACATCTTTAAGTTCATTGGAACGACAAGGGTTGATAGAAATTCGCTATGACTGTTGGCTGTTGGATGAGAAATTGTATGACGTATTTATCAAAAATGAACTGAGAGATATATTGGAAAGCGAGTTGCTCCAAATGAAAGCCTGCGAAGCAAAGATCAATGACAGAAAAGTGCAATCACTGGACTTTGATAAGGGAATTGTCCGGTTGACACCGCTTGGAAAAACTTTTGTTAGTGTTTGCTTCGATATCTGATCTTTGGTTGATCACTTAGCTAAGAATTTCAGCGCCCAGCGTTCCTCTTCCGCAGGTTCGCTGGGCTTTTTGTTGTTGTCCATGTTGTTCGCCTCCTTGTGGTGTTCTCCCTTCTGCGGTATACTGGGGTGGAAGGGAGGTGAAAATATAATGTCGCTTGCAATAACTTTGGCAAATCAATACGGAATTGTGATGTCTGCGGACCGAAGAATAACAACAACGGTGACTCGGTCCGAAACAAATGAGACGGAATCCTTCGTCCTAACAGAGCATGAACAAAAGCTTTTTCTTACGAAGGCAGGACACGGAATTTCCTATACAGGAGCCTCATCGTTAGCAGGTGGACGACGTACAGCCTGCATTATTCGCAAAACCCTTGCACAGCTAGAAGAGTGCCTTTCCCTTGAGGATGAGATTCTGTCAGTCAAAAAAGAGCTTCAAGCATTTGCAAATGGACGAAATGTGATCCTTATAGGTGCGGCTATTTGTGACGAAAAAAATCGTGTCCTTTCATCTTCGTTGACAACGGATGAAATTACAGAGCATACGAAGGATGAAAAATGTCTTGCATTTTCAGGGGAATCAGATACTGTGATTAAGTTGACGGATATGTTTCCGGTGGATTACAATGCGTTTCCACTGCAGGAATCTATTGACTATCTTCGTTTTTTAACCCGGTCAGTCGCAGGACTTCAGCATTACGCTCAAATGAATCAAACTGTTAGCGAAGCATGTGATGTTTTGGTGATTCAAAGCTCCGGAACAGAATGGATTACATCACCCGAAGTCCTTTACTGAATTATTTGAGGTCACTGCGTGATCCGCATTGACGGAACCTTCAATCACTCGTTTAGGAACTAAAGCGCTCTGTGGTTGCCGCTCTTGTACCGCCAGTACAAGAGCGGCAATTTCTTTGGGCTCACCAGTGATTTCAATTTTCATCTTGTTCACCTCCCATTGAATGAACTTGCGTAGTCTACTTTAAGTAGACTTATTGGCGAAAAAAATTTGGTCAATCGAGATACCGACGACCTCACTGATTCTTTTCGCAGTGGCGACAGTGGCACATTCGGGCGACTGCTCGATTTTGCGGTATGTATCGCGCGAAATGCCAAGCTTTTCCGCCATTTCACGCTGCGTGAAACCAGCGTACTGGCGGGCTTGTTTAACGGTGAATCCCAAACTTACACCTCCTTTCATTTTTGGCTTGAGAACACTATACTCCACTTTTAGTAGAATGTCAAGAACTTAAAGTAGAAAATTTTTGGTTGAATGTTGACAATTCTCTACTTTTGGTGTAATCTCTACATATAAGGAGTGATTCAATTGAGCATCGCTGAAAATATTAAAAAAATCCGATTGGAGCACGGCCTGTCACAGGCTGAACTTGGCAAGATTGCAGGCGTCAGTGACAAAGCGGTGTCCACATGGGAACTCGGAACGAAAATTCCGCGCATGGGTGCTGTAGAGAAGATGGCAAATTATTTCGGCATCCCCAAAAGTGCAATTGTGGATGATGCGCCCGCTGCTACGACCTCCCGCCCTATTCCGCCGGGCTTCCAGCCTATGCCGGAGATGGACTGGGTGCCGCTGGTAGGCCGGATCGCCTGCGGGACGCCCATCACGGCGGAAGAAAATGTAGAGCAGATGGTTTGTGTGCCTTCCCGCTGGCACTCCACCTTTACGCTGACCTGCAAGGGCGACAGCATGGAGCCTCGCATCCACGACGGTGATCTGGTGGCAATTCGCAGCCAGCCGGAGGTAGAGAACGGCGAGATTGCTGCTGTGCGGATCGGAGAAGAAGCTACCTTGAAGCATGTCTATCTGCACGAGAACTTCATTGAACTGCGGCCGGAAAATCCGGCTTTCAGCAGCATCATCCTCAGCCGGGAAGATATGAATGCCGTTGTCATTGAAGGCAAGGCCGTGGGGCTCTGCCGGGATATATGATGTTGGAGAGGAGTCTGTCATGTCAAGTAGAAAATCTGTTGGGCATTCCAAAAAGTATGCCCAGACCATGAAGTCCTTTGATAGGAGCGTGACCAGAACGACCAACGCTGTCTCGCGCGTGGCTTTCGGTCAAGCAAAACGGGGAAGAAGTCGGCAGAATATCGGCACAACCTCTGACAGCTGGGAAAGAACCAGCCTTACGAACAAACAATTGATTGCTTCGTGTGTTGTGGGGGCAATTCTTCCAACTATGTTTCTAGTTGGAAAGGGCGCGGCAACAGAAACAACAGGAACAACAGGAATGCTTCTGCTGGTCTTGTTCTTCTTCTTTACGATTCCGTTCTTTATAATGGTTTTGATTTTTATGGTGTTCAATACCATTACTCGTCCGAGATCGAAATGCAATGCAAAGCAAAGCTGCATGACAGAAGAAAACGTAAATGAAGTGAATGAGCCTGCGCAACTCTACTCTCCTAATCCTGAATGGATGGGGCAGACTGGCCTTGTGGATTCTCGTGCGAATGCAAGGGTCTTGGCTCCACAGTTCCTGAAGCAGGCTCAGGAAAGCGCCAAAACCCTTCAGACGACCACAGACCCCGCCACCTTTTTTACAAGATATGATTTTTGCGTTGGACGTTTGATAGAACTTGAAAAGTGCAAAAAGTACGGTGCACCGGTAAGCGCTACAGCTGATTTGAAAAAGTATCGCAGCCTTAGCTTCCGGGATGATGCTGTAAAGGAAATCATTCACCGTACAGAAGAAAAGTATCAGGCAAAAATCGAGGGCCTGAAAACAGCAAAAGCAAAACAGAACTGGGCCGAAAAATATCATCAGGCATTTGAACCGTATTTGCCTTACATGACAGACGACCAGAAGTCTGAGCTTGGAGAAGCGAGCGCATATCTGTTTGATCTGGCTCAAAAATAAAAAAGCCCGCCCATGCTGGAACATGGACGGGCAGCAATGAAAAACTCCCCCGGCGCGCCAACGCCGGGAGAGTGAATCTGCTTGCCGGATGGCATCACAGATCGTACAGTTGGGGAACCGTACAGATTTATGATACCACCTCCGGGCAGGCTTGTCAAAGTGTACCCTTGTGTATGGAGGTGGATTTTATGAAAAAACGAGTCAACACGGCATTTTGGGTAGAAAAGGAAAAGCGCTGGTGCATCGCGGTGCAGAAGAACGGCACCCGCCAAGCGCTTTTACAGCAGCACGCCGGGCCGAACAGGACAACGGGAAGCAAACGCAAAAGCGGATGCATGGCTTGATGACAGCATCCGGGACGGCAGGAAGAAGGTGGCCACGCTCTATGCCGAGTGGGTGGAAGAGCTGAAGCTGACCTGCGGCACGTCCTATGTGATCCAGTGCAACAAATACGGCGAATACTACATTCTCCCGGTGTGTGGGAACATCCGCATCGACGAGCTGACCGAGGGCGATCTGCAAAAGGCAATTGACATGTCTTTCAAAAAGCGCTGCCTCAAAAAAGGGGGAAAGCGCACGAGTGACAAACCTCTGAGCCGCAAAACCCTTATGACGATCCGCTCAACAGAAATCAGCTTTGTGAAATGGTGCCGCCGGAACAAGTACAGCGCCCTGTTTCCTGAGCTGTCGATCCCGAAGAATGCCCGGATGGGAAAGAAAAATATCTTACAGCCATCTGCATTGAAAATCCTGTTTGACGTGGATAGCCGCCTTTACTATGGAAAGCGAGTCTTTGACGAATATATTTATGCCTATCGTTTTACGGTGGCTACAGGTGTACGCCCGGGGGAGCTTGTGGGGCTCTGGTACGGCGACATTAAGGGGAACACCGTCAATCTGCGCCGCAGCATCAACCGGATGGATGAAGAAACCACCGGAAAGAATGAAAACGCTATTCGTTCGTTCGACATGGGGAAGGAAGCCCGTGAGGCATACGAAGCGCAGGTGGCCTTGCTGAAGGCTTCCGATATCCCGCTGAACTATACCACCCCTTTGTTCCAGATCCCGAACCAGAGGGCTTTATTCAAGCGCTGGAAGAAGTACCAGAAGGATAACGGAATTGAGCCACAGGTTACGTTGTATGAGATGCGGCATACGTTCGTCAGCGTCGAGTCCGGCGTGCTGACCGACAGCCAACTGAAAATGCTGGTAGGCCACAGCAAGAACATGGATACCGCAGGGGTGTACCGCCACGAGCTGGACGGCCAGCGTGAAGATTTGGCGGCTGCGACCACCGCTGCATTCAGGAAGGCTCAAGGGTGATTCGGGTAACACTTTTGGTAACAGTCTTTTTTCTAAATGTCAAAAAACGAATTGGGCATAAGCCAACAAAGCTGCGTTATTCCTTCGCTCTTTCGTGAGTTTATGGTGCGTTTTTGACGATAGCACATCAATTTTAATTGTTCGACCCCCACTACCCGCACTAAAAAGCACGCTGATACGTTTATATTGGCGTGCTTTTTCTTTGCACCATTTTGCAGGCAGCGCTGGGTTTTGCGCTGTATTTTTTTGAAAACACCAAAATAGAAACAAAAAATCCTACGGACATTGCGATTTTCAACGCAAATCCGTAGGATTTTTGGAGCTACTGACCTGATTCGAACAGGCGACCTGCTCATTACGAGTGAGCTGCTCTACCAGCTGAGCCACAGTAGCACACAGGCCTGATAACGGAAAATATTTTATCATACTTCCGGAATACTGTCAAGGCCGGATTTTTGCGCCTGCAATGGTGCGAAAGATGCATTTGATAAAATAAAACTGCCCTTCGAGAAAAACTCAAAGAGCAGCCATGGCATAAAGTGAAAAATTACTTGAACAGCTTGCGGCCGATCCAGATGCAGACGCAGGCACCCACAACGGACACGAGGATCTCGCCCACGATGCCAGTAGCACTCAGGCCGATCAGGCCGAACAGGATGCTGCCCACAAAGCCGCCCAGAATGCCCAGCACAATGTTGCGCAGGGTGGAAGTTTCGCTGCCCATGATGCGGCCTGCAATGTAACCGGCCAGTGCACCGACCAGCAGACTGAAGATGAAACCTAACATATCAATACCTCCTGAAATTTATGATCCTGCCGTCTGCGTATCGGATCGCTCCTGCGCATAGCGGCAGATGGCCTTCAAACAACAGTGTTCGCATTCCGGTTTGCGCGCATTGCACACAGCCCGGCCATGCATCACAAAACGATGGCACAGATCGCTGCCTTCCTCGGGCGGGATGATCTTCCACAGGGCCATTTCTACTTTCTGCGGTTCCTTGATGTCGTCCACAAGACCGATCCTGTTGCACAGCCGGATGCAGTGGGTATCTGTCACGATGGCTGGCTTGCCAAACACATCGCCCATGATGAGGTTTGCACTCTTGCGGCCCACGCCGGGCAGAGCAAGCAGTTCTTCAAAAGTGACGGGGACCTGACAATCGTATTTGTCCCGCAGCATCCGCATACAGGCGGAGATATCCCGTGCTTTGGAGTGCCCAAGGCCGCAGGGCTTCACAATGGCTTCGATGTCCTCCGGTTCTGCGGCAGCCAGTGCGGCTACACTGGGGTACTTGGCGAACAGGTCCTCGACCACGATATTTACGCGGGCATCCGTACACTGCGCGGCCAGCCGGACACTGACAAGCAGCTGCCATGCATGGGCGTAGTCCAAGGTGCATCCGGCATCCGGATACTCTTTTTTCAGACGGTCAATGACCTCCAATGCCAGAGCCTTCCTGGCGGTAAGATCCTCCGGCACTTTTTGGCGAACAGACATTGTTCCACCTCCTTTGACAAAAAGCTAAGATGATAATACCATGTTTTGCATTTTTTGTAAACTGCAGCCGGGGATTATCTGAGAATGATTTTCAGATAAAGTATTGCTCTCGCCGCATAAATGCGATATACTATAGAAAAATACCGGGTTCTTTGCCCGGTATGGGAGGAGGGAACACGATGAACGAACCATTGGCGCAGCGGCTGCGGCCCAAAACTCTGGCAGACGTCTGCGGCCAGCAGCATCTGCTGGCACCGGACAGGGTGTTCCGCCGTACCATCGAAAGCGGGCGTATCCCCAATATGATCTTCTATGGCCCATCCGGCACGGGCAAGACCACCGTGGCCCGCATCATTGCAGAAAACAGCGGTATGACGCTGCACAAGCTGAACGGCACATCCTGCGGCACAGGGGACATCAAGGCGGTGCTCAAGGACATCGGTACGCTGGCGGGAGCGGGCGGCATCCTGCTGTATCTGGACGAGATCCAGTATCTGAACAAAAAGCAGCAGCAGAGCCTGCTGGAATGCATTGAGGACGGCTCGGTGACGCTGATTGCATCCACCACCGAAAATCCGTACTTTTACATTTATAATGCGCTGCTGTCCCGGTGCACGGTGTTCGAGTTCAAGGCCCTGTCTGCAGTGGATGTGGAGCGCGGCCTGCACAATGCGGTGAAGAAGCTCTCGGGAGATGGGGAACCGGAGCTTGATATGGACGAGGATGCCTGTGCCTACCTTGCAGAGAGCGCAGGCGGCGATCTGCGCAAGGCACTGGGCTGTCTGGATTTTGCGGTAACGGCGGCACCCATCGAGGACGGAAAAAAGCATATCACGCTGGAAATGATCCGTCAGGTCACCCGCCGCACAGCCATGCGCTACGACCGGGAGGGCGACGACCACTATGATATCGTGTCAGCCTACCAGAAGTCCATGCGCGGCTCCGACCCGGATGCGGCTCTGCACTATCTGGCCCGTCTGCTGGAAGCAGGCGACCTGCCCTCGGCCTGCCGTCGTCTGATGGTGTGCGCTTGTGAGGATGTGGGCCTTGCCTACCCGCAGATCATCCCCATCGTGAAGGCAGCGGTGGATGCCGCCAATATGGTGGGCCTGCCGGAGGCGCGGCTTCCGCTGGCAGACGCCGTTGTTCTGGTGGCCACCAGTCCCAAATCCAACAGTGCTTACGATGCCATCAATGCAGCCATTGCGGATGTGCAGGCGGGCCGCACCGGGCCGATCCCGCGCCAGCTGCAGAACAAACACTATGATGGTGAGGATGCACTGGTGAAAGGCCAGAATTACAAATACGCCCACGACTACGATCATCACTGGGTGGCACAGCAATACCTGCCGGATGCGATCAAAGATGTGAAATACTACACCTTTGGCGACAACAAAAATGAGCAGGCTGCCCGGGCCTACTGGGCAAAGATCAAGGGCGAAGAGAACGTCTGAACAAGACCTTTTGTATGAGGAGAAAGCAAAGGAGAAGCTATGCGATATTCCAAACAGCGCGAGCTGGTCATGCAGACCGTACAGGCCCTGTGCGACCACCCCACCGCCGAGGAAATTTATGATGCTGCGGTCAAGGAGTGTCCGGGCCTGAGCCTTGGCACCGTGTACCGCAACCTGAACAGTCTTGTGGAGGCGGGCCGGGTGCGCCGGGTCTCCATCCCGGGCAAAGCAGACCGCTTTGACCACACACTGCCCTGGCACAGCCACCTGTACTGCACGGTATGCGGCAGCGTGACCGACGCCGAGGTGGACGAAGAACAGGTGATGAAGCTGGTCAGGAACCAGAAGGGCTGCGTGCAGGACTGCGCTGTGGTGCTCATTGGCGTGTGCGAAGCCTGCTGTGAGGCACAGATGCAGGAAAATATGCAGTGACCTTTGGGAAAATTGCGCACTACCCCTTGCCCGAAACGCGCAAAGAGCGTATACTAAAGAGAGCTTTCTGCAAAGGCAGAAAAAAGAGTTTCGCCGTGCGGGGAGAAGCTTCCCGGCGGAGAAGGATGGTTTGATTGGAATACATTAGTTTTGAACATAATAACATCGCCGCTGAGCTGGTAAAGCAGGCCTATGATACGCCGCCGCTGGCTTTTGTGCACAGCTATGGCTGCCAGCAGAACGTGAACGACGGCGAGCGGATCAAGGGCGTGCTGATGGACATCGGCTATGGCCTGTGCGATAAGCCCGAGGACGCTGACCTGATCCTCTTCAACACCTGCGCCGTGCGTGAACATGCCGAGCAGCGTGTGTTCGGCAACGTAGGTGCCCTGAAGGGCCTCAAGGAAAAAAAGCATGACCTCATCATCGGCCTGTGCGGCTGCATGGCGAACCAGAAGCATGTGGTGGAAAAGCTGCGTAAGAGCTACCCCTATGTAGACCTTGTGTTTGGCGTGGATGGCATCGACACCCTGCCGCAGCTCATTGCCCAGAAGCTGCAGAAGCACAAGCGTGTGCTGATGGAGCCCGCCCAGCGCCCGGTCATCGTGGAGAATATCCCCATCCGGCGTGAGAGCGAGTTCCGCGCATGGCTGCCCATCATGTACGGCTGCGACAACTTCTGCACCTACTGCATCGTGCCCTATGTGCGCGGCCGCGAAAAGAGCCGCAAGCCCGGCGATATCCTTGCCGAGTTCCGCGGTCTTGTGGAGGCAGGCTATAAGGAGATCACATTGCTGGGGCAGAACGTCAACAGCTATGGCAAGGGTCTGGAAGAAAAGGTGGACTTTTCTGATCTACTCAACCTGCTGTGCACGGTGCCCGGCGATTACCACATCCGCTTTATGACCAGCCACCCCAAGGATGCCAGCCACAAGCTGATCGACACCATTGCCGCCCAGCCGAAGCTGTGCAAGCACCTGCATCTGCCGGTGCAGTGCGGCTCGGATGAACTGCTGAAGAAGATGAACCGCCACTACACCGTGGAACAGTATCTTGAGCTCATCGAATACGCCCGCAAAACGGTGCCCGGCATCACCTTTTCCAGCGACATCATCGTTGGCTTCCCCGGCGAGACCGAGGAGGATTTTGTCAAGACGCTGGAGCTGGTGCAGAAGGTGGGCTATATGCAGCTGTTCACCTTTATCTATTCCAAGCGCACCGGCACCAAGGCTGCCGAAATGCCTGATCCCACCCCCCGCAAGGAAAAGACCGACCGCATGACCCGCCTGCTCAAGCTGCAGGACGAGATCGCCATGGCGCTGGTCAAGGCGCAGGTGGGCCAGACCGTGAAGGTGCTGGTAGAGGGCTTTGGACGCAGTGAGGGAAGCCTTTCCGGCCGGCTGGATAACAACCTGACTGTAGAATTTGCCGCAGACGCTTCCCTGATGGGCAGCTATGCCAACGTACATCTCACGGGCGCACGGGCGACTGTGCTGCTGGGTGAGCTTGCCTGAGTGATTCCGGGGCAGTGCCCCTGAACGTATAAATAAGAAGGAGACCATTCAAATGGATTGCATTGATCTTTTCAAGCGCGCAGCCGTTGCGCTGCAGACCGATAGCCGCTACCTCGTTCTGGATCAGACCCGCAAGGCAAACGATAAGGACGAAGAGCTGCAGAACATGATCGGCGAGTTCAACCTCGCCCGCATGGATCTGAACAACGAGATCGGCAAGAGCGAGCGCAACGATGCCCGCATTGCCGAACTGAACGAGAAGGTGAACAGCCTGTACGGCCAGATCATGGGCAACGAGGGCATGGTGGCTTACAACGAGGCCAAGCGTGACTGCGAGAACCTTGTGAACTATATTGATGCCATCATCAACACTGCCATGAATGGCGGCGACCCCATGACGGTACAGGAGCCTTCTGCTTCCTGCACCGGCAGCTGTTCCACCTGCGGCGGCTGCCACTGAGAAGTTCATTTCATAACGCATGAACACCGGTGTGCCGGTGCTTTCTTCCGGCAAAACAGCCGCAGCCTGATTTTTGGCAGGCTGACGAGAGATGCGGGATGAAAACGACTTTCGAGCCAAAAACTTCGACAGAACGCGGCTGTGCAAAACAGACCGCGTTTTGTTTGCCGCAGCGGTTACAAGCCGCAAACTATGCACAGAACGGGAGAGGGAAATAACATGGCAGAGCTGTCGCCCATGATGCAGCAATATCTTGAGATCAAAAAACAGCATAAAGACGAAATTCTCTTTTACCGCATCGGTGACTTTTACGAGATGTTCTACGATGATGCCCTCACGGCATCCAAAGAGCTGGATCTGACCCTGACCGGCAAGCAGTGCGGTCAGGCCGAGCGTGCGCCCATGTGCGGTGTGCCCTTCCACAGCTACGAAGGCTATGTGGCCCGGCTGATCGCCAAGGGTTACAAGGTGGCCATCTGTGAGCAGGTGGAAGACCCGGCCAAAGCCAAGGGCCTTGTCAAGCGGGACATCATCCGTGTGGTCACGCCCGGCACGGTCATTGAGAGCAGCATGCTGCAGGACGACCGCAATAACTACATTGCCAGCATCTTCCTCAAGGGAAAGAAAGCGGGTCTGTGCTTTGCAGATGTCTCCACCGGCACGGCGCATATCACCGAGTTGAACGCGGATAAAACGGCACCGGCTGTGATCACAGAGCTGTGCCGCTATCATCCCAGCGAGGTCCTGATGAATCCGGGCCTTCTGGACTGCCGCGAGGTGACGGCGTACATCAAAAAGAACATGACCTGTTCGGTGGAGCTGATCGAAGAGGAACGCTATGCACCGGGCCTTGTGGCGGCATCGCTGGAAAACCAGTTTGGCCGCGACTGGACGCAGACCACCGGCATTGCCGCCGACGGTCTTGTACGCTTTGCCATGGCAGCGCTTCTGGAATACCTCCACGATACCCAGATCAAGGGCGTCGAGCGTCTGAAAACGGTCATCAGCTACAACAAGGCACAGTTCATGCGGCTCTCCCCGGTGACACGCGCCAATCTGGAACTGACCGAGACCCTGCGCGGCCGCGAAAAGCGGGGGACGCTGCTCTGGGTGCTGGATAAGACCAGCACCTCTATGGGCAAGCGTATGCTGCGCAGCTGGATCGAGCAGCCGCTTGTTTCCAGCGCACTCATCAACCACCGCCTGAACGCTGTGGAAAGTCTGGTAAAGCAGACCATGGCCCGGGGCGATCTTGTGGAAGAGCTGCACTACATTGCGGACATGGAACGCCTGATGACCCGGACGGTCTATGGCTCAGCCACACCCAAGGAAATCTATACGCTGGCCCAGACCTGCGACCGTCTGCCCGGCCTGCGCAGGCAGGCTGAAGCCTGCAGCTGCCCGGAGCTTTCCGAGCTGGCAGCACAGATCGACCCGTTGGAGGACATCAAGGCCCGCATCTATGCAGCGGTGGACCCGGAAGCACCTTCCACCCTCAAGGATGGCGGTGTCATTGCCAAAGGCTACCATGCCGAGGTGGACGAGCTGCGCTCCATCCGCGACAACACCAAGGGCGTTCTGGCGCAGCTGGAAGCCCGTCTGCGGCAGGAGACCGGCATCCCCAAGCTGAAGATCGGCTATAACCATGTGTTTGGCTACTATATCGAGGTCAGCAATTCCTACAAGGCACAGGTGCCGGAAACCTACATCCGCAAGCAGACCCTGACCAGCGGCGAGCGCTACATCACGCAGGAGCTCAAGGAGCTGGAAAGCAAGATCTTAGGTGCACACGAGCGGCTGATCACGCTGGAACACCGCCTGTTCAGTGAATTGCTGGAAAGCATCGGCGCTCAGCTGGACCGCATCCAGCGCACGGCAAACGCGGTTGCAGAGCTGGATGTTCTCACTGCGCTGGCGCAGGCAGCAGCAGAAAACAACTATTGCCGCCCCGTTGTGGATGACAGCGACGAGCTGACCATCACGGAGGGCCGTCACCCTGTGGTAGAGCAGATGCTCAAGGGTAGCCTGTTTGTGCCCAACGACACCACCCTCAACTGCACCACCGACCGCTGCCTGATCATCACCGGCCCTAACATGGCGGGTAAATCCACGTATATGCGTCAGAATGCGCTGATCGCACTGATGGCGCAGATCGGTTCCTTCGTGCCGGCATCCAGCTGCCACGTGGGCGTGGTGGATGCCATCTTCACCCGCATCGGCGCGTCGGACGATCTGTCTGCCGGTCAGTCCACCTTTATGGTGGAGATGACCGAGGTGGCAGAGATCCTGAAAAATGCCACCTCCAGAAGCCTTGTGGTGCTGGACGAGATCGGCCGCGGCACCTCCACCTTTGACGGCATGAGCATCGCCCGTGCGGTGGTGGAGCATATTTCGGACCCGGCCAAGGGGCTTGGCTGCAAGACCCTGTTTGCCACCCACTACCACGAGCTGACCGAGCTGGAAGGCAGCGTGGACGGCGTGAAAAACTACAATATTGCAGTGAAAAAACGCGGCGAGGACATCACCTTCCTGCGCCGCATCGTGCGCGGCCCCGCGGATGACAGCTACGGCATCGAGGTGGCAAAGCTGGCAGGTCTGCCCGGCAGCGTGACCCGCCGCGCCCACGAGGTGCTGCGTGCGCTGGAAGCTTCCGCTCCCAAAAACAAGGTGGAGCAGATGGATTTTGACGCATTGCAGGAGTACAACTCTCCGGCAGTTCCCAGTGAGATGATGGAGAAGCTGGAAGCACTGGATGTGGAAACGCTGACCCCCATTGAAGCACTGAACTTCCTCTACGAGCTGAAAAAGACCCTGAAGGGCAGCCTGAACAGCTGATAGCCTGCCCGAAAAAACCATAAGGAGGGAACACCATGGCAGTGATCCATGTTCTGGATAAGCACACCGCCGAGCTGATTGCCGCTGGCGAGGTGGTCGAGCGGCCTGCGTCAGTGGTCAAGGAGCTGCTGGAAAACTCCATCGATGCCGGAGCTGCGCAGGTGACGGTCAGCATTGAATCCGGCGGCGTCAAGCTGATCGAGATCAGCGACAACGGCACCGGCATTGAGGCGGAATACATTTCCACGGCGTTTATCCGCCATGCCACCAGCAAGATCGAAAAGCCGGATGACCTGAACAGCATCCACACGCTGGGCTTCCGCGGCGAAGCACTGGCATCCATTGCCAGCGTGGCGCGGGTGGAGCTGACCACCCGCACCGAGGCAGACGAGTTTGCCACTGTCTACCGTATCGAGGGCGGGGAAGAGATCTCCCGGGAGCCGGGTGCCCGTGCGGTGGGCACTACCATCCGGGTGAAGGACCTGTTCTACAACACCCCCGCCCGCATGAAGTTTCTCAAAAAGGACTCTTCCGAGGGCACCTTTGTAGCGGATACGATCGCCCATGTAGCTCTCAGCCACCCGGAGGTCAGTGTCAAATTCATCCGGGAGGGCAAGCTGCAGTATGTCACCCCCGGCGATGGTCAGCTGCGCAGCGCGGCCTATGCGGTTCTGGGCCGGGAGTTCAGCCGGGACCTCATTGAGCTGAAAAATCAGGAGGGTGTGTACCGTATCACCGGCCTGATCACCCCGCCCAAAAGCTGCCGCGCCAGCCGGAGCATGCAGCATTTTTACATCAATGGCCGCTATGTGCGCAACCGCACCATGATGGCTGGCATGGAGATGGCCTTCAAGGGCACCATGATGCAGGGCAAGTTCCCGGGCGGCATCCTTCTGCTGGAAATGCCGGCAGACCTTGTGGATGTCAACGTCCATCCGGCAAAGGTGGAAGTGCGTTTTGCCCGGGAAAATGATATTTTTGATGTGGTCTACCATGCTGTCAAGCTGGCACTGGCTCAGCCCGGCACCGGCGAACGGCTTTTCACCTTTGATGCAGATGAAAAGGTTGAAAATGAAAAAACAATCGATAAAAAGATTGAAAATAATGTAAAGCAGGACAACTTTACAGGACTTTCTGCCATCATTCCCGGGCAGGCGGACCCGGGCACCCTGCCGCAGCAGCGCCGGGAACCGGCAAAAACGGAGGAACGGCCCGCTCTGCGGCCGGAGCCGGTAGGAAAAGCCGCGCCGACCGCTGTGCCCCGCTGGCAGAGCGGCACGCAGAATGCTCCCATGCTGGACCCCTTCGTGACGCTGCACAGTCCGGAATCAGAAAGCCCCCGGACGGCAGAACCCTTCCGTGCTGCAGCCAGCGAGGCACAGCTGGACGTAGAGCCGGAACTGGCTGGACAAGAGAATGCAAAAATCCATGCGGCGCAGGATCACATGGCGGCATGGGATGCAGTGCCTGTGGTACAGGAAAACAAGTCGGTGCCTTCCGCGCCGGAGAGCCCGGATGGACCGGCAGAGCAAAAGCGTACCGCTGCTGCATGTCCGGCAGAAGAACTGCCAGCGGAAGCGGCAGAGCCGGAGCAGCTGAACTTTGACCCGACAGCCGGTCAGCCAGAGCCTCTGCACTATGTGGGAGAGGTGTTCAAGACCTACATCCTTGCAGAGCGCGGAGACGAGCTGTGCCTGATCGATAAGCATGCTGCCCATGAACGCCAGCTCTATGAGAAGCTGGCGGCCAGCTACGGCAATGTGCCCGGTCAGCTGCTGCTGGAGCCTGCTGCAATCGATCTGTCGGCAGAGGAAAAGCAGGCGCTGCTGGACAACATTCCGCTGCTGGAAAATGCAGGACTGGAAATTGCAGATTTTGGCGGGAACACGGTCGTGCTGCGGGCGGTGCCTGCAGATGTGGAGCCGCAGAATGTAGAAAGTCTGCTGGTGGAGATCGCAAATAAGCTGCTCAAGGGCGGCCATGATGCGCTGAATGAGCACACCGAGTGGGTGCTGCATTCCATCTCCTGCCGTGCAGCCATCAAAGCGGGGGATAAGTCCTCGCCGCAGGAGCTGCTGGCGCTGGCCGAAAAGATCCTTTCCGGCGAGGTGCCGCCCTTCTGCCCGCACGGACGCCCCTGCGTACTGAAATTGACCCGAAAGGAGCTGGAAAAGCAGTTTGGACGCATCGTGTAAACATCCGGTCGTAGCCGTTGTGGGCCCGACGGCCACAGGCAAAACCGCTCTCGGCGTGGCGCTGGCAAGGCACTTTTCCGGCGAGGTCATCAGCTGCGATTCCATGCAGATCTATCAGGGACTGGACGTCGGCACCGCAAAGGTGACGCCGGAGGAGACCTGCGGCATCCCGCACCACGGCGTGGACATCCTGCCGCCGGACAAGACCTTCAGTGTGGCAGATTTTACGGCTATGGCCGCAGCGCTGGAACAGGAGATCTCGGTACGAGGAAATCTGCCCATCCTCGTGGGCGGCACGGGCCTGTACGTCCAGAGCTTTCTGTACGGGGTGCGCTTTGCCGAGGAGAAAACGCCTGCCGGCCTGCGGGAGCAGCTGGCGGCGGAGCTTGCCGAAAAAGGCGGCGCGGCCATGTACGAAGAGCTGCGCCGGGCCGACCCGGAGGCCGCAGCGGCCATCCACCCGAACAATCAGGTGCGCGTGCTGCGCGCACTGGAACATTACCGCGCCACGGGCAGACGTCTCAGCGAACAGAAGGCAGACTCCCTTCCGCAGGAACGGCCCTACCGCAGCCTGATCCTGGGACTGGATTTCCCGGACCGTGCGGCCCTTTACCGCCGCATCGATCTGCGGGTGGACAAGATGCTGGAAGCGGGCCTTCTGGCAGAGGCAGAGTACGTCTGGCGCAGCCGCGAACGCTTCCGCACGGCGGCGCAGGCCATTGGTTATAAGGAGTTCTTCCCGTATTTTGAAGGTGCGCTTCCGCTGGAAGCCTGTACAGATAAACTCAAGCAGGCGTCCCGCAACTATGCCAAGCGCCAGCTGACATGGTTCCGCCATATGGACGGTGTGGTCTGGCTGGATGCCGGTGCACCGGATGCGGTAGAGACTGCCATCCATCAAGTGAGTGAATTTTTATCGAAGAGGTGATCGATATGCCGGACGAGACCCGGAAGGAGGGCCGTGCATCCCATGGATTTGCCACGCTGGCAGGAGTGCTGATTGCATTTCTGCTGCTGGCTGCAGGGTATGTGCTCTATCAGGCCATGCACGTCCTGTTCCCGCAGAATGTCTATGAAACGGCACTGCCTGCGGTCATTTCGGATACCGTGGATGCAGACGGCGTGCTGCTGTTTGACGAAAGCTATGTGGCAGGCAGCGGAAACCTTGGATATCTTGCGGCGGACGGTGAGCGCGTTTCCGCAGGCACTGCGGTGGCAGAGATCTACAGCAATGCATCGCAGGCCACGCTGCGCCAGCAGCTGACCCAGCTGAATGACCAGATCGATCTGCTGCAGAGATCCCAGAACACGGCAGCCCTGCAGCTGGACAGCCTTTTAAAAGAACGCGCTGGCGCACTGTATGATCTGCTGGATACACTGGATGACGGCGACTACGAGGCAGTGGATGATGACTCCAATGCTTATCAGCTTGCACAGAACAAGCTCTGGGTCGTCACCGGTGATGCTGCAAACTTTACCGATCAGATCACGGCTCTGGTCCAGCAGGCCCAGAGCGTGCAGGCTCAGCTGGGCAGTCCCACCCAGATCGCTGCGCCGCAGACCGGCTACTTTGTGCGGGCTTCCGGCAGCGGCAGGCTCAATGCCGGCGCGGACGACATCCTTGCACTGAGTGCGCAGGAGCTGCAGGGCTATCTGGATTCCGACCCGGTGATCGCACTGGATGGCTGTGCCGGTAAGATCGTAGCCGGTTTTACATGGCGCTATGTGGGCGTGTGCAGCGCAAAGCAGGGAGAAAAGCTGCTGGGTCAGGACGGCAAGCCGCTGCGCTCTGCGGTGGAGATCAGCTTTCCGGGACGGATGGAAAACGGCCTGAAGGCGACCGTTGCCGAAGTGAGCATTGATGCGGACAGCGGCCTTGCACGCTTTGTGCTCACCTGCAACTCCATCAACGGGGATGTGCTGTGCCTGAACCGGGCTGCCGCACGGATCTCGGTAGGGGAGCACAGCGGCCTGCGGGTGCCTGCAGCAGCGGTGCATTATCTGAAGGAGGACGGGACCGAGGCCGAGACCGAGACACAGGGCGAGAACTATGTTCCCGGCGTTTACGTCAAGCTTGGCAACATCGCACGCTTCTGCCGGATCGACCCGGTGGATGCAGACCATCCGCTGATCACAGACGGCGATTACATCCTTGTTTTGCCCGAAGGGACCGAGGGTTCGGTCAGCAAGGTGAGGCTTTATGACGAAATAATCGTCTCCGGACAAAATTTGTATGACGGAAAGCTTTTGTAGTTATTGACATCTGAGGCAAAAAATCCGATAATAGATAAAGCTATTATCTGCATTCTTTTGCAGAGAACGCCAGGCAGCGTCAGGCTGCCCGAATGAAAGGAGCAGATTGTATGTCTTTGCTTGACAGCATTAAGAAGGGTCTGTTTGACCAGGAAGACGATTATGAGGATCAGTACATCGACGATGGTCCCCAGATGGTGAACAATAACAACGGCGTCGGCCTCGGTGCGGACGACGAAGCTGAGGAACATACCGAGGGTACCAAGAAAAACGGCAAGGTGGTCAACATCAATGCCACCACTCAGCTCAAGGTGGTGCTGGTAAAGCCGGAGCGCTTTGAGGATGCAAGCACCATTGCTGACCATCTGAACAACAAGCGCACGGTCGTGCTCAATCTGGAGTCTACCAACAAGGAAGTCTCCCGCCGTCTGGTGGACTTCTTGTCCGGTGTTGCTTATGCCAACAACGGCCAGATCAAGCGAGTGGCCAACAGCACCTTTATCATCACACCATATAATGTAGACATCATGGGCGATCTGCTGGACGAGCTGGAGAACAATGGCGCGTTCTATTGATCCGCATGATCCGCAGCCCAAAGCCGTGCGCGGGTTCATTCCCGCACGCACGGATGAAGAACGCTATCTCATGCGGCATATCGAGGATCTGGCCCGCACGGCCTTTTCCCGGGAGATCGCACGGTACTCCGGTTTTCTGAGCGACCGTGAGCAGGATCTTGCCCGTGCAGCGCTGGGGCGTGCGGACATAGAGGAAGGCTTCCGCTTTGAGGGCGGCTGGCCGCAGGCGGAACGCCGGATCCTCTGTCTGGAGCCCGAGTACAGCTATGGGGAAAACCCCATCCGCTGCGTGCGGCTGCAATGCCGGGCTCTGCCCGGGGCCGCGCTGCCCGCGCACAAGGACTATCTGGGCAGCCTGATGGGTCTGGAGCTGAAGCGCGAAGCGCTGGGAGACATCGTTCTGCCGGAGGATCAGCCGGGCACAGCGTATGTGTTTGCGCTGGAACCGGCGGCGCAGCTCATCTGCCGGGAGCTGTTTCAGGCCGGGCACACTGAGCTGACCACTGAGCTGCTGGAACCGGACGAGATACCGTCCTTCCCGCAGGCCCGGCGCGAGCTGCGCAGCGCTACCGTGTCGTCTCTGCGGCTGGACGCTGTGCTTGCGGCTATGCTGCGGTGCAGCCGGGGGCAGGCGTGTGAGCTGATCGCGGCCGGCAGGGTGGAGATCAACCATCTGCCTGCCGAAAAACCCCATGCGCCGGTGTATGAGGGCGATGTTTTTACCGTGCGGGGCAAGGGCCGCTTTGGCCTGACGTCACTGCCCGGAAAAAGCAAAAAAGACCGGTCGATCATCGAATTTTTTCAATATTAAAAGCAACGGGAGGAAATGACTATGCTGACTCCGCAGGATGTCCGTTCTGTGCAATTTGAAAAAAACCTCCGCGGCTACCGCACAGAGGACGTGGATCGTTTTCTGGACAAGGTGGAAGAACAGCTGCAGGAGGACGATGCACAGGCGGAACAGCTTCGCAAGCAGATTGCGGATCTGACTGCTGAAAACCAGAAGCTGCACGAGGAGCTGAAGAGCTTTGAGGCAGACGGTGAAATGCTCAAGAGTGCATTGATCAACGCGCAGCGCATGGGTGAGAATGTCATCCGTGAAGCAAACCAGAAGGCGGAAGAAATCATCCATCGTGCAAATCTGCGCGGTGATGATATCATCCGCGATGCCAACGAACTGCTGCAGAAGGCCAACGACCGTGCAGATGAGATCGAGAACGAGGCAAACGAGAAGCGCCTTGCAGAAGAGCGCGAGTATGACCGTGTGCGTCTGGAAGTGACCCGCTTCAAGTCCGATGTGCTCAATCTGTACCGCAGCCATGTGGAGTCGCTGAGCCGCCTGCCGGAGTTCCAGAAGGAAACGCCCGCACAGGAAGCTGCCGACGCAGAGCCTGCAGCCGACGAAGCCGAGCCTGCGGCTGCCGCTCAGCTGCAGGCCGCAGATGTGCAGCCTGAGGCAGAGCCTGTTCCGGCTGCAGAAGAAGATGCAGAATCTGCCGTCTCTGCTGAAGATGACAGCAAGGCGGCTGACAGCAGCGAGGATTTCTGGGCAAAGGACGAAAGCCAGCTCAAGCTGGACCCTCCGCCCGCGCCTCCTGCTGATTTTAAGCCGGACGAGCCGGACTACGATGCTTTTCAGGGCATCAAGTTCAGCGAGTAAGGCGACCCCATAAGGAAATATAGAGGAGAGTGTAAACCATTGGCTAAGAACAAATCGCAGTACGATAGTACTCTGAACCTGCCCAAGACTCTGTTTGAAATGCGTGCCGGCCTGCCCAAGAAGGAACCGGTCATGCTCAAGGATTGGGACGACAACGACCTGTACAACCAGCTCATGAAGCACAACGAGGGCAAGCCGCAGTTCATCCTGCACGACGGCCCTCCGTACGCAAACGGCAATATCCACATGGGTACTGCCCTGAACAAGATCATCAAGGATATCATTATCCGCGACAAGAACATGGAGGGCTTCCAGGCTCCCTATGTGCCCGGCTTTGATACCCACGGCCTGCCCATCGAGCTGAAGGCTCTGTCCTCCGTCGGTGATAAGAAGAAGGACATTTCCAAGCTGGAACTGCGCCAGATCTGCGAAAAGTTTGCTACTGAGCACATCGATATCATGAGCGACCAGTTCAAGCGTCTGGGCGTTATCGGCGATTTCGAGCATCCGTATCTGACCCTGAAGCCTGAGTTCGAGGCACGCCAGATCGAGATCTTTGGCGAGATGGCCAAGAAGGGCTACATCTACAAGGGCCTGAAGCCTGTGTACTGGTGCCCGGACTGCCGCACGGCTCTGGCAGAGGCCGAGATCGAGTACGGCGAGGACGACTGCGATTCCATCTTCGTGCGTTTCCACGTCTCTCAGGACCCCAACGGTGTGCTGGCAAAGCACGGCATCCCGATGGACAAGACCTACTTCGTCATCTGGACCACCACCACATGGACTCTGCCCGCCAACGAGGCGATCTGCCTGAATGGCCAGTTCGAGTACTCCTTCGTCAAGATCGGCGATGAGTTCCACATCATGGCCACCGAGCTGGTCAAGAGCGTCATGGACGCCTGCCACATCGAGAACTACGAGATCGTGGGCGAGCCGGTCCCCGGTACCGAGTTCGAGCTGATGCGCTACAATCACGTCTACCTGCCCAAGGAAGGCTGGGTCATTCTGGGCGATCACGTCACGCTGGAAAGCGGTTCCGGCTGCGTCCATACCGCAGGCGGCCACGGCGTGGACGACTTCAACGTCTGCCAGAAGTATCCGCAGGTTCCCATCACCGTCCCCGTGGACGATGGCGGCTATCTGACCGAGCTGGCCGGCAAGTATGCGGGTCAGCGCGTGTGGGCTGCCAACAAGACCATTCTGGCTGACCTGACCGAGTCCGGCGCTGTCATGGGTCAGGTGCACATCAAGCATCAGTACCCGCACTGCTGGCGCTGCCATCACCCCATCATCTTCCGTGCAACGGAACAGTGGTTCTGCTCCATCGCAAAGTTCCGTGAGGACGTCTACAAGGCCATCGACACCGTTACCTGGATGCCGGACTGGGGCCATGACCGCATGAAGGGCATGGTGCGCGACCGCAACGACTGGTGCATCAGCCGCCAGCGCACTTGGGGCGTGCCCATTCCCGCATTCTACTGCAAGAAGTGCGGCACCTACCACATCACCGATGCCACCATCAAGGCTGTCAGCGACCTGTTCCGCAAGGAAGGCTCCGATGCATGGTATAAGTACGAAGCCGAGCAGATCATCCCCGCAGGCGAAGTGTGCGAAAAGTGCGGTGCTTCCGAGTGGACCAAGGACACCGACATTATGGATGTCTGGTTCGACTCCGGCTCCACCCACGCCGCTGTGCTGGAGGAGCGTCCGGAACTGCGTTTCCCCGCCGATATGTATATGGAGGGCGGCGACCAGTTCCGCGGCTGGTTCCAGTCCAGCCTGCTGAC
>OOAZ01000385.1_pt1 | contig 39539 bp, 33 predicted proteins | sample 1671221 | NCBI WGS metagenome assembly OOAZ01 (sample SAMN06348134, study PRJEB24527) | human gut metagenome | biome: human gut; feature: ankylosing spondylitis patient; material: feces | host: Homo sapiens | place: China | collected 2015-10
AGCGGGAGAAAGAGCTTGCAAAGATCATCCAAGAGGAAAAGCTGAAGGAGCCGGAAACGCGCAAATATCTGGCCAATGCGTTCCGTGATGGTGAGATCAAAACTGTGGGCACTGATATTGACAAACTGATGCCGCCTGTTTCCCGCTTTGGCGGCGGTGGCCGTGCGCAGAAGAAGCAGGGTGTAGTCGATAAGTTGAAGAGCTTCTTTGATAAGTTCTTTGGGATTGGCGAAAGTTCATTTGAGGAGGGAAAACATGACTAAATGGTATAGAGGATAGTACTATAACGGTAACATCGATAATGGTGAGTAGAGAAAAATGGATATTTTTTCAACCAGAGAATTGGCAACGGCCTTTTGGACAGGAATAATATTGGTAGCCGTAGGAATGGCGATAGTCACTAATAAAAAGGCAAGGAAGAGTTTTATAGAAGTTCTGAAATGTTTCTTCGGCCGGAAGATAAGGACGCTGTGGGAAATATATCTCTTGTATATCGGGATAATTACATTCTTGTTTTCAAGATTGCCAATATGGGAATGTATATATTTAAAAGATATTATTATTTGGACGTTTTTTTCGGGACTGACTATTTGCATAAATGCAGTTGCCGGCGAGGCTGATGAAAAGTATATACTTAAAGTTCTGAAAGACAATATTAGATTTACGATGGTTACAGAACTTTTATTAAGTACTTTTACATTTAGTTTTTGGGTTGAATTGATAATAATTCCGATAACAACAGTTATTGTGTTGTTCGATACAGTTGCAGAACATAAAAGCGATGCAATAGCAGTACATAAGCTATTGCAGGATGTGATAGCCTTTGCTGGACTATGTGTGATACTTCAAACAGTGAGAGTGGGAATTCTGGAATATCGAGAACTTAATGTGATAAATACATTAGTGAGTTTCTTTATTCCAATTGTCTATTTACTTCTTGTCACACCGCTAGAGTATGCATTTGAACTATATTCGAAATACGAAATGCTATTTATACAGATGCATTTTAAAGAGCCAAGCGATAAGATGGTCCAGAGAAAAAGACATTTGAAAGTGATAAAGGTGTGTGGATTGTCTGTTAAAAGAATTATGCTGTTTCAAAAGCAGTGCATACCACGAATGTATGTTTCAATGTCTGATTCGGAATTTGAGGCGTTGATAAGTCAGTTGGAAGAGATTTGTCAATAAAGTTAAAAGCTTGAAAATGTGTGAGCAATCGATTATAATATTGATAGAGGATTCATTGGTTGTGTGATACTATCCTGATACTAAAAAATCAGCAAGCCACATCTACCACGGCAATCTCATGGAAAAGTGAACATCCAAAGATAGACGCACTAAACAAATTTGCTTAGCTGCAATTTAAACTTACCGAGCTCGAGTGATCGAAGAATAATTTGAAAGCCCCGGAAAGGTTCGAGAAATCGAAACTTTCTGGGGCTTTTTTGACATCATGACATCACAAAACAGACCGTGACATCACCTGTTTTCGGCCTAGCCGAGTGACATCAAATCAGAGTCATCGTTGTTAGAAGTGGGGGAGCCGATGGCCTCCAGCTTCGACACAAGCTCCTGCTGCTTGTTGGGGTACAAATGGGCATAGGTCCGCATGACGACGGGAACAGTATCGCCGATTCGCTTGGCTACCAGAACAATAGAGTACCCAAGTTCGATACAGAGAGAAACGTGGCTGTGCCGAAGATCATGGACGCGAATGTCCGGCAGATAGGTTATATAAAAAATGAGAGGGCTCGCAAGTCCTCTCAATTTTGCGTATCCAGAAATTAAATTTTTCCCTCGCCGTCCAGTGCTTCTTCCAGCGTGTGCCAGGCCAGCACGGCGCACTTGACGCGGGCGGGGACATGGGCAATGCCCTGCAGGGCGGCCACGTCTTCCAGATCATCCAGCTGCTCCGGCGTGATTTTGCCCTTGATCATATCAAAATACAGGCCGATGAGGCGGCGGGCGTCCTCCACGGTGCGGCCCTTGACCAGATCGATCATCAGGGAAGCAGAGGCTTGGGAGATGGCGCATCCTGTGCCGATGAAGCCGGCATCCTCGATCTTTCCGTCCATGACCCGGAGCTGCAGGGTGATGTCATCGCCGCAGCTGGGGTTGACGCCCTCCAGGCTGTGGGTGGCACCCTCCACCGGGTGGCGGTTCTGTTTGCTGCGGCTGTTCTCGGTAATGATCTGTGTATAGAGCTCGTTCAGGTTCATAAGCCCATCACCTTTCGTACGTTTTCCAGATTATTCAGCAGGGCGTCCACGTCTTCTTCCGTGTTGTAGAGGGCAAGACTTGCCCGGCAGCAGGAGCCGATGCCCAGGAAATCCATCAGGGGCTGGGCACAGTGGTGTCCGGCACGGATGGCCACACCGCCTGCATCCAGGATGGTGGCGACATCGTGAGGGTGGACATCCTGCACGTTGAACGACACCACGCCGAACCGCTTGTCCGCCACGGGTTCGCCGTAGACGGTCAGCCAGGGCATGGAGGCCATTCCCTTGAGCATTCGCTCCAGCAGGGCATGCTCGTGGGCCATCATGGCATCCCAGCCAATGGTGTCCATATAATCCAGTGCGGCTGCAAAGCCGACCTCACCGCCCACGTTCCGGGTGCCCGCCTCAAACTTGCGGGGGCCCTCGGCCCAGGTGGCCGTGTGCTCATGCACGGCACCGATCATGTCGCCGCCGCTGAGGAACGGGGGCATCTGATCCAGCAGCTCCTTGCGGGCATAGAGGGCTCCCATGCCCATGGGGGCGTAGAGCTTGTGGGCGGAGCAGGCCGCAAAATCCACATCCAGCTTTTTGACATCAACGGGCATGTGCGGGGCGCTCTGGGCGCAGTCCAGCACCACCACAGCGCCCACCGCGTGGGCCCGTGCCACGATCTCTTCCACCGGGGCACGCAGGCCCAGCACGTTGGACACCATGCCAATGGCGACCAGTTTGGTCTTGGAAGTGATCTTTTTGTCCAGCTCCTCAGCGGTCAGGTGGCCGTCCGGGCCGGGGTAGAGGTACACGAGCTTGGCACCCGTTGCTTTCGCCACCCGCTGCCAGGGCACCAGATTGGAGTGGTGCTCGGCCACAGAGATCACGATTTCGTCGCCCTCACGCAGGAAATGCAGGCCATAACTGTAGGCCACCAGATTCAAGGATTCGGTGGTGTTCTGGGTGAAGACGATCTCATCATCCTCGGCCCCAAAGAACCGCGCCACCCGGTGGCGGGCTCCTTCGTGGGCGTCGGTGGCACGCATGGCCAGCTCATACACGCCCCGGTGGGGGTTGGCATTGTCTTTCTGGTAGTAGTGCAGCACGGCATCCAGTACCTGCTGGGGGTGCTGGGTGGTGGCGGCGCTGTCCAGATAGACCAGCCGATTGCCGTTTTCGTCAGCGGCCAGAATGGGGAAATCTTTCACCCAAGGGTTGTTCTGTGTGGTTAGCATGTCTCATCCAGCCTCCTTGCTGCTTCGGTGCGTACTTCCTCCCGCAGAGCTTCCAGCGGGATCTTTTCAATGGCGGGGGCAAAGCGGGCGTCCACCATCAGGCGGCGGGCCTGGGCCTCGTTCAGGCCACGGGAGCGCAGATAGTAGAGTTTTGCTTCGTCCAAGCGGCCAATGGAGGCCGCGTGCTGGCCCTCGACTTCTTCCTCTCCGCAGAGGATCAGGGGAGCGGTGCGGTTGCGGGCGTGGGGGCTGAAGAGCAGCACATCCTCGCTCTCATGGCCGACGCCCCGTTTGGCACCCCGGCGGAAATCAATGGTGCCGCGCAGGATCTTATCAGCATTGCCGGTCAGGACGCCAGCGGTGTGCATCTCGCACAGGGTGTCCTTGGCAGTGTGGACGGAGACATCATTGTAATCCAGCACGGCATCCTCGCCGCCAAAATAGACGGCGTCCAGGTCATATTCACTTTTGGGAGTGCCCAGCATGGCGCGGGTGCCGCAGGCGGAAAGACTTCCGCCCAGCTCCACACGCACCTGCTCCACTTTGGCACCGGGGCCCTCTTCCACGGCCACGGCGTTCCAGCGGCGGGCCTTGCTGCCCAGCAGCTGAATCTGTACCAGTTTGACATGGGCACCCTCTCCGGTGCGGATGCGGGTGAGGGAAGCGGCCACACCGTTTTCGGCGTCGCCACGCACCACCTGCACCAGCGTCACGCTGCTGTGGGCTTTTGCGTCCAGCGAGAACACGCTCAGGGCCGTGGGGTGGGCGGCGTCCAGTGTGACTTCAAACTGGACGGGGTCGTTTACCTCCACGCCCTCGGCCACGGTGAGGGCCGAGCGAACATTGGCGTTCCCCAGCAAAAATGCATCGGTCTCTGCACCCATGCCGCTCTCGGCAAAGGTGGTAAAATCTTCTTCGGCTTCCCCCACACCGGCGGGCAGGGTAAAGGCAAGGTTCACCTCGCCCCAGTCGTCCGCCGGGACAGCGGGCAGTGCCGCCGCTTTGGGGGCGGAATTGACACCGCACTGGTTCCAGGTGGGGACAGGCAGGCGGTTCATGTTTAAATCATTCATCGTTCCCGGCCTCCTTTCAGCCAATGCTGCCTTTCATTTCCAGATGGATGAGGTTGTTCATCTCCACGGCGTACTCCACGGGCAGCTCCTTGGCAATGGGCTCTGCAAAGCCGCCCACGATGAGGGCCCGGGCGTCCTCTTCCGAGAGGCCGCGGCTCATCAGGTAGAAGACGGCTTCCTCGCTGATGCGTCCGATCTTGGCCTCATGGCCCACATCCACGGCATCGCAGCGAATGTCCATTTCCGGAATGGTATCGGAGCGGGAGCGGTCATCCAGCATCAGGCTCTCGCAGGAGACAGCCGACTTGGAGCCCGTGGCATTGGGCAGCACGGTGACAGAGCTGCGGAAGTTGGAGACGCCGCCGTCCCGCGCAATGGATTTGGTGGTGATGTGGGAGCTGGTGTTGGGAGCAGCATGAACCACTTTTGCACCGGTGTCCAGATCCTGTCCGGCACCCGCAAAAGTGATGCCGGTAAACTCCATCCGGGCACCCTCGCCCGCCAGAATGCTCATGGGGTAGAGGCAGGAGGTGTGAGAGCCGAACGAGCCGGACACCCACTCGATGGTGCCGCCCTTTTCCACCTTGGCACGCTTGGTGTTCAAGTTGTACATGTTCTTGGACCAGTTCTCAATGGTGGAGTAGCGCACCCGGGCGTTCTCACCAACGTAGATCTCCACGCAGCCTGCGTGAAGGTTGGCTACATTATATTTAGGAGCGGAGCAGCCCTCAATGAAGTGGAGGTAAGCGCCCTTGTCCACAATAATTAAGGTGTGCTCAAACTGGCCGGCACCCGGCGCGTTGAGCCGGAAGTAGGACTGCAGCGGAATCTCCACACTGACACCCGCCGGGACATACACGAACGAGCCGCCGCTCCAGACCGCGCCGTGCAGGGCGGCAAACTTGTGGTCAGTAGGGGGCACCAGCTTCATAAAGTGGGTACGCACCATTTCGGCATAGGGGCCGTTGAGGGCGCTCTCAATATCGGTGTAAACCACGCCCTGTGCGGCCACCTCGGCCTTGACGTTGTGGTAGACCACTTCGGAGTCATACTGGGCACCCACACCAGCCAGCGAAGCCCGTTCGGCCTTGGGGATGCCCAGCCGCTCAAACGTGTTTTTGATGTCGTCGGGCACCTCGCTCCACTTGCCCCGCATCTCAGTCTTGGGGCGGACATAAGTGACGATATTGCTCATGTCCAGCCCCTCGATGGAGGGGCCCCAGTTCTGCACCGGCATGGAGTTGTAGACGCGCAGGCTCTTCTGGCGGAAAATGCGCATCCACTCGGGGTCATTCTTTTCCTCGGAAATCTTCTCGACGATCTCCGGGGTCAGGCCGGAATGGACCTCAAAGGCAGCGTTGGGCTTGTCCTTGATGTCGTAAATGCTGCGGTCTACCTCGGCAACGTCGGTCTTTTCTGTTTCAAAGGCTCTCATTTGGCTTCGTCCTCCTTCAGCGCGCGGAAGCCCTCCTCGATGATCTCATTGACTAGGCTTCCGTCGCCGGTGCGCACGATGTGGGCGTCGTCCAGCACATGGACGTAGTCCACATGCAGGCCCTCCAGGATTTTGGCGTTGTGGGTGATGATGATAAGGGCGTTGTCCTTGTTGTGGTAAGCGCGCACGCCCTGTGCCACCGTCTTCACGGCATCCACGTCCAGGCCGGAGTCCGTTTCGTCCAGCAGGGCCAGAGAGGGTTTGAGCATCAGCAACTGCAAAATCTCGCTCTTCTTCTTCTCGCCGCCGGAGAAGCCCACATTCAAATAGCGGTCGGCATAGCTCTCATCCATGCCCAGCGCTTCCATCTGCTGGGCCAGCTCCTTACGGAACGCAAACACTTTGACGGGCTTGCCGGTAATGGCGTTCTGGGCCGTGCGCAGGAAATTCTCCAGCGTGATGCCGGGGATCTCTTCGGGGGTCTGGAACGAGAGGAACATGCCCAGCTTTGCCCGCACATCGGCAGGCTCGTGGGTCACATCCTGACCCTTGAAAATGATCTGGCCGCGGGTAACGGTATAACGGGGGTCGCCCATCAGGGCGCTCATCAGGGTGGATTTACCGGCACCGTTGTGGCCCATCAGAACATGGGTCTCACCGGGATAAATGGTCAGGTTCAAACCGTCCAGAAGCACTTTCTGCTCCTCGCCTACGGTAACCTGCAGATCTTTGACTTCCAGCAGGGGACTGCTCATGGAATACACCTCCAAATGATATCAGGGACTGCACGGCTTGGGATTGAATCCCGAGTGATGCGGTAGGATTACTCTCTGGCCTTATACTATACCACTCCGCTATGGATTTCAAGTCCCGTCAAAATTTGTTAACACTCTTTGGCATTCGGTACAAGAAAAAAAGAGCCCGGTGCAGGCGGTTTGTGCAGGGTGGCAGAGGGCGAAAAACGCCTGAGGCAAACGTATGGCAAAAGATTTTTGTCCGACATCCTTTTTCATCATTTTTCCGTTTTTGTCGCTTGCTTTTTAAAAAAAGTTGGGTTAATATTACATTTGTACAAATTTTGTCTGCTTTTCTTTTGCAAATTCACAAATAGGAGGCACCCTATGAAGAAACTGTCACGGCTGCAAAAGGCCGTATCAGCTGCCGAAGAACCGAGCGGCGGCCCGGGGATACTCACCCAGGCCCCAATTTGCCGAGAGGAGGGAACACGATGACCGAGCAGGAACAGCCCAAAAACGATTTTATGCACAAGCTCGCGCTGCAAATTGTTGAGCGGCGCAACCTTGTGTTCCTCATCGTCATTCTGGGGGCCGTCTTCACCATCTTCTCCCGCAGCTGGGTCAAGGTGGAAAGTGACCTGACCACCTATCTGCCCAAGACCAGCGAGACCCGCATGGGCCTGGACATTATGGAGAAAGAGTTTACCACCTACGGTTCTGCCGATGTCATGGTGGCAAACATCACGCCGGACGAGGCAGACCAGCTTAACGACGAGCTGGCGGGCCTCAGGGGCATCCAGATGATCGAGTACGATGATACCACCGCCCATTATAATAATGTATCGGCGCTGTACTCCATCACATTCGATTACCCCGAGGACGACGACCAGTGCCTGGAAACGCTGGAAAGCGTCAAGGAGTACCTGAAAGACTACGATATCTACGTTTCCACCTCGCTGGGCAATACGCAGGAGGAGACGATTGAGCGTGAAGTCAATGTCATCATGGTGTATGTTGCCATCATCATTGTGGTGGTGCTGATCTTCACCTCCCAGACCTATGCGGAAGTTCCCGTGCTGCTGCTCACTTTCGTGGTGGGCATGATCCTCAACATGGGCACCAACTTCCTGCTGGGCACCATCTCGTTCGTTTCCAACTCGGTCACGAACATTCTGCAGCTGGCCCTTTCGCTGGACTACGCCATCATCTTCTGCAACCATTTTAAAGAAGAACACGAGACCCTGCCCTTGAAAGAGGCGGTCATCGAGTCGCTGGCCAAGAGTATCCCGGAGATCAGTTCCAGCTCCCTGACCACCATCGGCGGTCTGGTGGCCATGCTGTTCATGCAGTTCAAGATCGGCCCGGATATGGCCATCTGCCTGATCAAGGCCATCCTGTTCTCCATGCTGTCGGTCTTCGTGGTCATGCCCGGCCTGCTGATGCTGTTTGGCCCTTACATGAGCAAGACCAAGCACCGCAACTTTGTGCCCAAGATCTCGTTCGTGGGCCGCTATGCTTACAAAACCCGCAAGATCGTTCCCATCGCCTTTGCAGTGGTGCTGGTGTTTGCCTACCATTTCCAGACACAGTGCCCCTACGCCTATGGCTACGGCCCGATCAAGACGCCAGTGCTGAATGAGACGCAGATCGCCGATAACATGATCGACGAAAACTTTACCAAGTCCAACCTGGTGGCTCTCGTCGTACCAAAGAACGACGATTACCGGGTGGAAGCAGCCATGATCAAAGAACTGGAAAGCCACGATGAGGTGGATCACACCCGCGGCCTTTCCAACATCGAGGCCATGGACGGCTACATGCTGGAAGACCGGCTCACTTCCCGCCAGTTCTCTGAGATGGCGGGCCTGGATTACGAGCTGGCCCAAGTGGTCTACACAGGCTACGCGTTGGAAAATGATGAGTACGGCCAGGTCATTGGCAACTTCTCCAACTACAGTGTGCCGCTCATTGATATGTTCCTTTACGTCTGTGACGAGGTCGATTCCGGCATTGTCAGCCTGGACCAGGATCAGATCGACGACCTGCATGATGCCCAGACCCAGATGCTGAGCGCAAAGGCCCAGCTGCAGGGCGCGGATTACAACCGTATTCTGGTCTACCTGAACCCCAGCCTCCAGAGCGGGGATGAAATGTATGAGTTCACTGACCAGATGCGCACCATCGCCCGGAAGTATTACCCGGACGGCGACATCTATCTGGCGGGCGACGCCACCAACGAGTACGACTTCCAGAAGTCGTTTGCCATCGACAACATCGTGGTCAGCGTGGTCTCCGTGCTGATCGTGCTGATCGTCCTGCTGTTCACGTTCCAGTCAGTGGCAATGCCCATCCTGCTGATCCTCGTCATCGAGGGCGCGATCTGGGTCAACTTCTCCATCCCCGCTTTTATCCACACGCCGCTGTACTTCATGGGCTACCTGATCGTCAGCTCCATCCAGATGGGTGCAAACATCGATTACGCCATCGTCATTGCAACCCGCTACAACGAGCTGCGGGATAAGATGGACCATAAGACGGCCATGATCGAGACGCTGAACTTTGCGTTCCCCACCATCCTCACCTCCGGCACCATCATGACGGTGGCCGGTACCCTGATCGGTCAGATGACGTCCGATGCCTGCATCGTGGGCATCGGCCAGTGCCTGGGCCGCGGTACCATCATCTCCATCTTCCTGGTACTGTTCGTCCTGCCGCAGATCCTGCTGGTGGGCGGCAAGCTGGTGGATATGACATCGTTCTCCATGCATCATGTGGTGCTCCACACCAATACGGCCAGCGGCCGGGTGCGGGTCAACGGCATGGTGCAGGGCGAGGTGCACGGCTCCGTGGCTGGCACTATGAACGCCATCGTGGACGGCGATGTCCACCTGACCGTTCTCTCGGGCAAAATCTTACAGGAGGTGCAGGAGGAAAACCATGATGAACCCAAAGCAGAACCGAAACAGTGAGTCTGCGGCGGGCAGCACCCGGCTGCTGCACCGCCTGACCGCTGCGCTGCTGGCCCTTGTGCTGGCAGTGAGCATTGCATTGCCGGTCTTTGCGGCTGATGAAGCGCAGACCGACACCGTTTATATCAACAGCGTGCAGGACCTGCTGGCCTTTGCCGACAAATGCGGCTTTGATCAGTGGTCCAAAGGCAAGACCGTGATCCTGCAGGAAGACCTTTCCCTGGCGGATACGGACTGGGCCCCCATCGCGTCGTTCAGCGGCGCGTTCAAGGGCAACGGCCACACCATCTCGGATGTCAGCCTCATGGGGGCTTATTCTCCAGCCGGCTTCTTCGGCATCCTGGAAGAGGGCGGCTCCATTCAGGACCTTACCATCAAGGGTGTGGTCAATCCCGCTGGCACCCAGAAGACCGCAGGCGGTCTGGTGGGCACCAACTACGGCACCATCATCAACTGCACGTTCTCCGGTGCTGTCCACGGCGAGGAGGAGGCGGGCGGTCTGGTGGGCCGCAATGAGACGAGCGGAACCATCGACCACAGCACCTCCCGTGCCATGGTCAGCGGTGCGTATTCCACCGGCGGCATCGTGGGCTACAACCTCGGTGTCATCACCGGCTGCACCAATGTGGGTGCCGTCAACTCCGAGTATCAGGAGTCCGCCCTCGATATGGAGGGCCTCCCGGCCACCCTGCTGGAGCTGGTCAAGAAGGATATGGGCGATGACCTGAGCAATAACATCTCCAATGTCTCCTCGGATACCGGCGGCATTGCCGGCCGCTCCTCCGGCCTGATCCTCAGCAGTGCCAACGCGGGCGACGTGGGCTATGCCCATGTAGGCTATAACGTGGGCGGCATCGTGGGCCGGACCGATGGCCTGATCTCCGGCTGCGTCAACCAGGGCCTGGTACAGGGCCGCAAGGACGTGGGCGGCATTGCCGGCCAGGCAGAGCCCTATGTGGAGCTGGACCTGGACCAGAGCACCATCAACCGTCTGCGCACCGAGCTGGACACGCTGCACACCATGGTCAACGGCGCGGCCGATGACATGGACGGCAGCACCAGCCTCCTCAATACCGACCTCAACACCCTGAACTCTCAGATGGACACTGCCGTGCAGGCAGCCCGCCGTCTGCAGGAGCAGGGAGGCGATTACTTTGACGAAGTGGCGGACGAGGTGGACCGCACGGGCGACCTCATCTCCGATACATTTACCCGGCTGGAGCCCGTGATGGACACGGGTGCCGACGCACTGGATAAGATGACCACCGCCGTGGGCCAGCTCAAGTGGGTCACCGCGGAGATGGCGGCCGAGATGCTGACCGCCTCCACGGCACTGGCCAAGGCTTCTTCCGGCGCGCACAAGGCCAGCGACGCGCTGGATTCCAGCAAGCAGGGTCTGGAGCAGATCAGCAAGGGCCTGGACGACCTGATCGCCTCGCTGCCGGGCAAGGACGACAGCGGCCTGAGCAGCGCCATCAGCACCATTCTGGGCGGCTATTCCAGCGTGTCCGGTGACGCGGTGGACGATCACATCAAAACAGCCATCTCCCTGCTGCAGGTAGCGAATTCCGCCATGAGCATCCTCTCGTTGGGTTCCGGCATGAGCGGCCAGATGAAGCTGCTGACCACCGGCCTGGGTCTGCTGCGGAGCGCCACGCTGCTGGCCGATGACGGCCAGCTGGCTTCCGCCGGCAAGCAGGTCACCCGCGCCGTGGGCAATATGGCAGGCCTGGCCACGCAGATCGGCGCGCTGCTGGGCAACACCGCCAACCTCGTTTCGGAGCAGGGCGATCCCCAGATGGCTTCTGCCCTTACCAGCATGTCCGGCGCGCTTGGCAATGTGGGCGACCGGCTGGGCAATCTGGAAGATATTCTGGATCAGCTGGGCTTCAACACCGGCAACATCAGTTCCGGCAATGCCTCCATTCAGGCGGGTCTGGATTCCCTGAGCGATGCCGCACAGGATCTGGGCAAGGCTGCGGATGATTTTGACAAGTCTCTGGATATCCTCAAGACGGATTCCGCCCTCACCAGCGCAACGCTGGGCCACATGTCCGCCAGCCTCGGCATCATGGCGGAGGGCATGAGCGGCCTGACCAGCATGACCAGCCAGGCGGCGGATATCGTCCACTGGCTGGCGGAGCAGGATCCTATCCATGTGCCGCGCCCCTCTTCCGAGATGACCGCGACCAAGGATGAACTGTTTGACGCTGTGACGAACATGACCGACCAGATGAGCACCCTCAACCGGGATATGCTCTCGGCCAGCAACACCCTCACCAGCAACCTCCGCTCCATCAACGACCAGATCAATGTGGTCTCCAACCTGCTGCTGGATGCTGTGGAAGAGATCAGCGACCCCGGCAGCAAGAACATCTTTGAAGATGAGTCCGAGAACCTGACGGCCCAGAACGAGGGCAAGATCGAGGGCTGCACCAACCGCGGCACCGTGGAAGCCGACATGAATGTGGGCGGCATCGCGGGTACCATGGCGGTGGAAAACACCCTTGACCCCGAAGACGACGATAATGATGAGAACCGTTCGCTCCTGCGCACCGAGTACACCATCAGCGCGGTGGTGATGAACTGTGTCAACGAGGGCACCGTTACCTCCAAGAAAGAGGCGGCGGGCGGCATCTGCGGCGAGATGGATCTGGGCTACATCACGGGCTGCGAAGCTTACGGCAAAGTGGATGGCAACAACAAGGTGGGCGGCATTGCAGGCCGTTCCTCCGCAAAGCTGATCTCCAACTGGGCCAAGTGTGAGCTGACCGGCAGCAAGTACATTGGCGGCATCGTGGGCCAGGGCGCGGACAGTGTCCTGACCGGCAACAGCTGCATCATCAAGGATAACCGCGCCATGGTGGATATCCATGAGCCGGACGATGACGGGGATGACTCCGAAGTGGCCCTCTCCACGAGCAGCAGCAACACCGACGGTCAGTATTGGGGCGCCATTTCCGGCGGCCAGGATGGTACGTTCACGGGGAACCTGTTTGTCTCCGATACCCTGCACGGCGTTGACCGCATCAGCCGTGCCGGTCAGGCAGAGCCCATTGATTACGATACCATGCGGGCACTGGAGGGCGCGCCCAAGGGCTTCCAGAAGCTGACGCTGACCTTTATGGCCGACGGCCACATCGTGGACCAGCGCACCTTTACTTACGGTGCATCGTTTACCGAGGCGGATTACCCCGAGCTGCCCCGGAAAGACGGCTACTTTGCCGAGTGGAACACCCCGGTGCTGGATGACCTCCATCTGGACACCGTGGTCACGGCGCTGTACACCTCTTACATCCCGGCACTGAAGAGCATTGATGTCCGCACCAACGGCCGTCCGGTCTTCTATGTAGATGGCCTGTTTGGCGGCTCCAATACCCTGAGCGTTACTTCCCAGACGCCGTCCGGCGTGGCCAATGCCACCGAGCAGTGGCTGCTGGACTTCTCGGACGACGGGCAGGAGACCCACACCATTCGCTATCTGCCGCAGGGCAAGCAGGGCAGCGTCTATGTCCAGCAGGATGGCAAATGGATCAAAGTGCCTACCGATACCTTTGGCAGCTACATCACCTTTACGGCTGCCGGGACCGAGATCGTCATGGCCTTTGTGCCCAAGGGCATCCCGCTCTGGGAGCTCTGCGGCGGCACGATAGCCGCGCTGCTGGTGGCAGCATTCCTCGCACGGAAGCTGATCCACAAGCGTAAGGCCCGTAAGGCCAAAAAGAACGCTGCCCCCGTGGAGGAACTGGATACGTCGATCGAATCGGACGACCAGAGCACCGAGCAGCACACCAAATAAAAACCAGCCCTTGGGCTGAAACGGAAAAGGCTCCGGGCCTGCCTCCCTGTGAAAGGGGAGTGCAGGCCCGGAGCCTTTTTTGCGTATCCGGAAAACGTGTCAGACGCTCTTTTTGTAGACGATAAGGGAAACGATGGCGGAGAGCACTTCCGTGGCCCAGAACGCGTTCCAGACGCCCACAGGGCCAAACTGTCGGCAGAGCACCCAGGCCAGCGGCATGATGAAGACGATGTAGCGGCACAGGGAGATCACCAGCGACTGCGTGCCCTTGCCCAGACCCTCCAGCGCGCCGGAAGAGGTGGTGGAGATGGCGGAGACCACAAAGCCCAGGCAGATGATCCGCAGAGCAACTTTTCCGGCTTCTACTGTCTCCGGGGTAGAGGTAAAGAGCCGCATGAGAGGCTCCGAGGCTGCCAGACAGCCAAGGGTGCCCGCTGCCATGATGGCGGCGCTCAGGATGAGGGTGATCTGGTAGAGTTGGCGTACCCGTTTGTGCTCCCCGGCACCGTAGTTGTAGCCGATGAGGGGACGCATTCCCTGCACGATGCCGTTGGCGGGCAGGTAGAGGAATGTCTGTAGTTTGTAGTAGATGCCCAGCACCACCACATAGCTGCCCGAGAACGCGGCCAGCAGGCTGTTGAGGAACGTGACCAGCAGAGAGGGAAGCGCCAGGTTGAGGATGGCCGGGATGCCGATGGAGTAGAGCCGGGTGTCCAGCTCTTTGTCCAGCTTCAGGCAGGCGCGGCGCAGCCGGACGGGCAGCTCCGTGGAAGCGTACACCACGAGGTAGACACCAGTGCTCAGTGCCTGGCCGATACCGGTGGCCAGCGCCGCGCCTGCAATGCCCATGGCAGGGAACGGCCCGATGCCAAAGATGAGCAGCGGGTCCAGGATGATGTTGCCCACACAGCCCATGATGAGGGCTACCATGGTCACTTTCATCCGGCCCACGGACTGGAAGATCTTCTCAAAAGCCAGGGAGGCCATGTTGACCGTGGCAAAGCCAAACACGATGCGGGAATAGGTCAGGCCCATGGAGAGCACTTCGGCATCCGTTGTAAAGCGCCCCAGGAAAGACGGCATGATGGCAATGGCAATGGCCGAGCCGAGGATGCCGTGCAGCAGGGAAAACGCCATGCCGTGGGTAGCGGCCTGATCGGCTTTTTCGTGCTCCCCGGCACCCAGGCAGAGGGCCACCAGTGCATTGATGCCGATGCCAAAGCCGATGGCAATGGCGTTGAGCAGGTTCTGCACCGGGAAGACCAGCGAGAGGGCCGTCATGGCGGATTCGTTGATGCGGGCCACAAACAGGCTGTCCACAATGTTGTACAGCGAGTTGACCAGCATGGAAATGACATTGGGCAGCGCCATGGACATCAAAAGCGGGAAGACCGGGCGCTCTTTCATAAAGGTGTTGTTCACAGAAGAGATCTCCTTTCATCGGGTGGGGGCTGCAGAGGTTTGGACGCAAAAAAACCACACAATGGCTTTTGCACCATTGTGTGGCGAAAAATAGCTTGATACTGTAAAAATCCACACGATATTTTAGGAGCTTTAGGATATCACAGCCGAGGCGATTTGTCAAGAGGGCCGGGCGCTCAATCCTGCATGGTCAGGTTGCCGCCTGCGGAAAGGCCCTCTTTCACGCCTGCATCGGTATAGCTGTAGGTGCCGCCTTTCCGCGCTTTGCCTGCTTTCCAGGTGCCGCGGTAGGTGGTGCCGTTGGCCCAGGTGTAGGTGCCGCTGCCGTCCCGCAGGTCGGCGGCAAAGCTGCCGGAGAACTGATCCCCGTTGGCGTAATTCACCGTGCCGGAGCCGCTGCGCTGGCCATCGGCCCAGCTGCCCGTGTAGGTGCTGCCGTTGGCATACTTCATGGTACCGGAGCCGCTGGGCTGGCCGCCTGCAAAATTGCCGTCATAGCTGTTGCCGCTGGCGGCTTTCAGGGTACCTTTGCCCTCCAGCTTGCCGTCCGTAAAGGTGCCGGTATAGACATCGCCGTTGGGTTTGGTCAGGGTGCCGGTCTGCTTGGAGCCATCCACCTTGCCCACAAACTTGCTGCCGTCGGCAAGGGTCAGCGTCTGGGTCACGTTTTCCGGGGCCGCGGAGCTGGCAGCAGCCTCCGAAGAAGCCGTGCTGGATGCACTGCTGGCCGAAGAAGCGGGCTTCTCCTCTTTTTTGCCGGAAGCGCTGGCGGCCTTGGAACTGCTGGCTGCACTGGATGCCGCCTTGGAAGAAGCCGCGCTGCTGGCGGGCTCCTCCGGCTTAGTGGAGGGAGCGCTGGCCGGAGCTTCGCTGGCGGCGGGGGAGGAGGCAGCAGCCTCACTGGAAGAAGCTGCTTCGCTCTCTGTCGCGCTGGAAGCGGCTTCACGTTCCGGTTCCGCGGCTTTGGAGCTGCTGGAAGTCTTGGCCGTTGCCGTGGGCAGGAAGAGCTCTTCCGCCGTCGGGGTGCCCCGCAGGGTGAACTGATAGGCCAACAGGCCGCCCAGGAACGCAACCGAGAGGACAGCCACCGGGAGCAGGGGGCCAAGCTTGACGGATTTTTTCTGGGCCGTGGGTTTGTAGACCGCCTGCGGCCCCTTGGGTGCATCGACGGTGCGTACCTTGCTCAGATCCAGCTGACCTGCCTGCAGGGCGGGAGTGTCGTCGGTTTTTTCAGGAGTGTCATCCACCGCGATCTCGATTTTGGTGGCATCGACCAGAGCCGCCCGGAATGCCTCCAGCGACGGCCAGCGGTCGGCTGCGTTCAGAGCAAGGCCTTTCTGGAGCACGTTGTTCAGCGCGTCCGGGATGTCGGGCAGGGTGCGAAGCGCCGCACCGTTCAGCCGGGCTTTGGCCGCCATGGGCAGGTGGCCGCTCAGAGCGCCGAACAGGCAGGCCGCGACCGGGTAGACCTGAGCAGCCGGGGTGCGGGCACTCCAGGCGTTCCAGAACTCCCAGGGCAGCAGCTGCGGGTTGGCGGCATCGGCGGCGTCCCACTCTTTCAGGGAGTGGGGCTTACCGCAGGAGAGCACTTCCCGGGCGTCTTTGCTCAGTACGATCTGCTCCGGGCAGACATCCATATAGGTGGTTTCCGGGTCTGCCTGAGCCGAAATGGTTTGGATGGTCAGCAGCGTCAGGCGCACAGCGTCCTGCCAGGGCAGGGAACCGCCGTTTGCCGCAACGTGCTGCGAAAATGTGAGTTGTTCCACGCTGGTTCCTCCAAAGGGTGATCAAAAAGCGGCTCAGCCGTAAAGCTGGCTCATCAGAGCCGCCCGCCGGGCGCTCTTCTGGCTCTTGTAACTGCTCATGGCCTGGTCTGCCAGGGCGGTGCTCTGGCCGTTGGCCTTGAGCACCGAGCGCATCTGGCTCACAATGCGGTTGACCTCACTGTCGCAGGAGGCCTGCAGGGCCGAGAGCTGACCGGCTTTGGACATGCAGATGGCAATTTTGCGGCTGCGGGTCTGCTGCTCCGGCGGCAGAGATTTATACTCTGCCTTGGCGGAAGCAATGCAGGCATTCAGGCCGCTTTCCGCCCGGCCTTTCACAGCATAGAGCTGCTGGACCAGTGCCTTGACTTCGCCCTCATAGGCGGCCTCCGAGAGGCTGGCATTGCCGGAAGCTCCGGTGCTGCCGGAGACAGCACTGGTCTGGGCGGGCGTTTCTGCATCGGCCTGTGCCTCACGGGAAGCAGCGTCCGAAGAAGCTTCGCTCTCTGCAATGGCAGAAGCGGAAGTCTCGTCCGCAGGGGAGCGATTGGCCGCGCCGCCACCCTGGGCGGCACCTGCCGTGGTGCCGACGGGCTCCACGGTGATGACGCCGGGCAGGTCGGCCAGTGCATCCAGGGTCAGCTCACCGCTGATGAGCTGGGAAAGTTCGGTATCCGAGATGGTGACCACCTCCCGCGTGCTGCTTTCGGCTTCCAGGATGGTCTCATCCAGCGGAGCCGTGCGGCCCTTGATGTAATTGCTCACCGGCACGAGCCAGAAGCCGATCACGGCAGCCAGGACCGCGCCCACAGCCAGAAGCACGAGCTGAAAAATTTGTTTCTTTTGCATATACGTTACTTTTTAATTAGCCCAGGTAGCCCTTAACGTCTCTCCAGATGTGCCAGAAGCCGTAGAAGTAGCCCAGGTGTGCAATGACACCCATGTCGTCCACGTTCTTGAACCAGTTGGCAATGGGAGTGAAAGAACTCTGCTTGGCGCTGTTCCAGATGGCGTTGCGGACGTCACTCTTGACGGTGTCACGCAGGAAGTCGCCGATGAAGTAGTTGAACAGTTTCTCGTACTGAACATCGCCGCTGCCGACGATGTAGGTCTTTTCTTCTTCGGGGATCACGGCATAAGCAACAGGATAGTTCATAATAAAATTCCTCTTTTCCAAAGTTTGTAATAAAAATATCGGATTTTCAATAAAAGACAAAAGATGATCAAATCCACATGCCCAGCATCTTTTTGGGCTGGTGCGGGGAGATGATGTCCAGCTCCTGGTCGTCAAACAACTCGTCACCGTTGCGGACGATCCGGTCGGCGATCTCAGTGCCCAGAGTCTTCTGCAGCATCTGGATGCCCTCCGCCATCCGGGGCGGGCGCTTGTCCGGGGAGTGGGTGTCCGTGGAGAGCACATGCACGAGCCCCCACGAGATGAATTTACAGAGCTTCTTGCGGAGCTTTGCATCTTGCAGCAGGGCCCCGGCGTTGATCTGCGCGTAAGCACCGGCGGCCACCCACTCATACAGCAGGGTGGGGTCGTCCAGCACATAGGGGTAACGCTCAATGTGCGCGATCAGCGGCAGGATGCCCTGTTCCTGCAAAGCGTACAGGGTCTGCTTGATAAAATGAGGCTTATGGGTGGTGGGAAACTCCATGAGCATGTAGGCGGTGTCGCCCATGCAGAGGGCCTTGGCGTCCAGCTCACAGAGCTTGGGAGAAAAGTAAACTTCGCTGCCCAGCTTGAACCGGAAGTCCATCGGCTCTTCTTTCAGTGCCTCGGTCAGCCGCGCGTAGGCGGCGGCACGCTTTTCCAGAAAAGCTTCCACCGTGGTGCGCTCGCTGTTGAAATGGCTGGTGAACGCGATGTTGCGCACGCCGTCCTCATACTCCTTGTGGAGCAGCTCCAGCGAGACCGAGACATCTTTGGCACCGTCGTCAATACCGGGCAGGATATGGCAGTGCAGATCAGTCATGGTTCGTTACCCTTTCGGCTGGCTTTGCGTGCTTTCGCTTTTCCGGGCTTTGCGATGCCGCCGGATCCGTCTGGGGGGGGGTACCGTAGGAGTAGCCGTAGCTATAATAGTTGTAAGCGTAGTTGGAGCCCTTGAGCGCCGTCTTGGCGTCATAGCGGGTCAGCACGGCACCCAGCACTTTTACGCCGGTGTCTTTCAGCTTCTTGACAGCGGCCTCCACGGACTCGGCCGGGGCGTAGCTGGAACGAACAACAAACAGAGCACCGTCCACCTGGTTGCCGATGACCGCCGCGTCTGTCACCATGGAGATGGGAGGCGCGTCAAAGATGACATAATCAAAAGTGGCGCGCAGCTGCTGGATCATCTGCTGCATCCGGGCCGAGCCCAGCAGCTCCGAGGGGTTCGGAGGGGGCGTGCCGGCGGGCAGGAACGTGATCTTGAACTGTTCCAGCCGCAGCAGAGCCTCTTCCAGCTTGCACTGGTTGGAGACAATATTGGAAACGCCTTTCACATTGTGACCGGCTTTCAGGTATTTGTGCAGCACGGGCTTGCGCAGGTCGCAGTCCACCAGGGCTACATTTTTGCCGTCTTCGGCCAGGGTCAGGGCCAGGTTGACCGAGACGTTGCTCTTGGCCTCTTCCGGCATGGTACTGGTGACCACAATGGCACGGGCTCCGGTGGAGCTGGTCAGAAAGTTCAGGTTGGTGCGCAGGGATTTGTAAGCTTCCACATACGCAAAGGGCATTCCTTTCTGGGAGATCAACTGCAGGGAGCGCTGGCCGGGGTCAGAGTTTTCAATTTTCGGTTTGAACGGATTCCACATCTTACATCACACCTCAGGGATAAAGCCCAAAACAGGGAGGTCCAGCTTCTTCTGAACATCTTCGTCGTCTACAATGTAGTTGTGCAGCAGGTGGTTGACCACCAGCAGAGCGCAGGCCGCTACCATACCGGCCAGAGCGCAGAGCAGCATGGTCTTCTTGGTTTGGGGATAGACAGGCGTGGTGCCGATCTCCACGTCGCTCACTGCCTTGCAGGAGCCCGCCTCGACCTTTTCCACGATCACGTCCGGCGCGACTTCCGCGATCGTCTGCGCGATCTTGCCCGCCAGGCCCGGGTTCTCATTGGTCACCGTAATGGCCATGATCTGGGTGGAGTTGACGCTGCCCACCGTGATGCTGTCTGCCAGCTGGCTGTAGGTCATGTCCAGGCCCATCCGCTGGATGACATCGTTGAGCACGAGGTTGCTCTTGATGATGACTGCATAGGTGTCGATCATGTTTTTTGCTGAGGTGATGTTGTCAGTGCTCATGGTCGTCGTGTTATCCTGCCGGGTATTGACGATCATGTTGACGGACGCCTGATACCGGGGCGTCAGCGCGAACGTGCATACCAGAAAGCTGATCACCGCCGCCACAAGGCCCACCGCCACGATCTGCAGCACATGGCTCCACAAAAGCCGCAGCAGCTCGCTCAGGTCGATCACTTCTTCTTCCATTTCCATTTGTCTCATCGCCTTTCTCAGTTGAAATTACGTGGGAACATGCCTTTCGCCTCTCTAAAAATTGACGCAGAAAGACAAAGGCTCTAACACCCCATCTAATTTTAAACGGTATGTCCCCACAATTCAAGCAAAATTGGAAAAAAACCCGGAATATGCAAAAGATTGGCGAAATTTACAAACGGAAGTAAACCTCTGGCGATGATTTTGGAGCGGATACTGTGCAGGGGTGGAACAGAAACCTGACCGGAGTTGTAAAACGCGGCTGCCCGACAGGAACAGAGTTTCTTCGGGCAAAAAAGGACCCCTGCAACGGGCACCGGGGATATTCCGGCACAAATTGCAGGGGAAACGCGTTCGGCGCTCAGCCGTAGAGTTTGCTGGTGAGGGAAGAGACCATTTCGCTCTTCTGGGCCTTGTAGGCAGCCAGTGCCTCGTCGGCCAGGGCGGTGCTCTGGCCGTTCTGGGTCAGCAGGGCGCGCATCTGGTTTACGATGTCGTCCACCTCTTTGTCACAGGAGGCCTCCATGGCTTTCAGCTCACTGGCCTTGCCCATCACGATGGCGATTTTGCGGCTCTTGGTCTGCTTGGCGGCAGGCAGAGCCTTGTACTCTGCCGTGGCCGACTGGATGGTGTTGTTCAGGCTGCTCTCGGCCCGGGCCTTGACGGCGTAGAGCTGGTTGATGAGAGCCTGCAGCTGCTGCTCATACTCCGGCAGGGCAGTGGTGCTCCCCGTGCCGGGGTCAGCGGCCTCGGCGCGCTGCTGGGTCAGCTGCTCCAGCGTGGTGCTGCCGGAGACGAGTTCCTGCAGCTCGGAGGAGGTCAGGCTGCCCAGCACCTCGGTCTGCTGGCTGGCAGAGGGAGTCCCGGCGGAAGTGTCCTGCTGGGCGGTGCTCTGGGCAGGCTGCGTGGTCTGGGTGCTGCCCGATGCGGCGGAGCCGTCAGCCGTCTCGGAGCAGGCGGTTAGAGTCAGTGCCAGCACAGCGGTCAGTGCCAGCACGCAAAAACGATTGTTCTGTTTCATAAAACCCCTCGTAAGATCATATCCGATAAAATGGAAGCGATTGCCCGTTTACTGTACCACATCTTCCTGCCCTTGACAAGAGACGATTTTTTACGCTGTGGAGCTGGATGCACCGCTTGCGCATTCCCCATCTCTGTGGTATGATAAAAGCAGAGATCAGGCTCTGATCCCGCCGCGGGGCGGGCCGCTGCCCGGTGTGATTCCGGACAGCGATTTGTTTGGTTTGCTGGTTAGCTTCTGCTAACAAAATGCCTAAATTTAAGCCGCTGCCTTTGTGCAATCTGCAAAAGCTGCGGCAGAGGCAAAAAATTCTTGGAGGTTTCCTCAGATGATCGAGACGATTTTAAAAGTAGATGGCATGATGTGCGGCATGTGCGAAAGCCACGTCAATGAGACGGTCCGCAAGACGGCGGATGTCAAAAAGGTGACCTCTTCCCACACCAAGGGCGAGACGGTCATCCTCTCGGAGCAGGAGCTGGACATTGACGCCCTCAAGGCGGCCATTGCCGAGACAGGCTATACCGTCAAAGGTGCCCAGAGCCATCCCTATGAGAAAAAAGGTTTTTTGAGCTCGTTGTTCCATAAATAACCATCTTTCATTGCAGGAGGTGCGTTTCCATGAGGATCTTAGTGTACGGTGCAGGCGTGCAGGGCTGTGAGCTGGCCCACCGGCTGGCACAAAACGAGAAAAACACGGTGACTCTGCTGGCGCGGGGCGAGTGGAAAGAGCGGATCGACCAGAAAGGCCTCACCATCCGTCACTGGGCCCAGCTCAAAACGACTGTGGACCGTGTGCCGACCATTGAAACGCTGGCCCCGGAGGAAAGCTATGACATCGTGTTTGTCACGGTGCAGGCAGGCCAGCTGCCGGAGATCCTGCCCGTCCTCAAGCAGAACAAGAGCGAGTTTTTTGTGTTTGTGGGCAACCAGCCCCATGCTCGCTCTGTCCTGCAGGCCATGCAGCGCCCGGCGGATAAGATCGCGTTCGGCTTCCAGAACAACGGCGGACGCCGGGAGAACGGCCAGGTCATCAGTGTCCACGCGGGCATTGGCATGACGGTAGGCGGCGCGACAGCGCCGCTGTCCGGTACATTCCGCCAGCGGCTGCAGGCGGCGTTTGCGGGCGTCAAGTACAAGCTGACGTTCTACAGCGATATGGACGAGTGGCTCAAGTGCCACCTGGCCCTGATCCTGCCGGTGTGCTATGTCTGCTACGCCTGCAATGGCGACCTGACCAAGGCCACCGCCGAGCAGCGCAAGCTCATGCTCGACGCGGCGTGGGAGGGCTGCAGGATGCTCAAGGCGGCAGGCGTCCCGGTAAACGACGCGGAGAACACCAGCTACTACGAGGCCTGCACCCCCGGCCGCAAAAAGATGGACAGAATGATGCTGATGATGACGAAAACGCCGCTGGGCCGCCTGTGTGCCAGCGACCACGCCATGCATGCCGTGGAAGAGATGCACTACCACGATGAGGCGTTTGAGGCCATCCGTGCCACTACCCGGACGGCGATGCCTGCCTGGGACACCCTGCGCAATGAGATGCCCAGCTGGAAGACCTTGCTGCTGCGGTCAAAGCATCGCGTATAAAAACTCAGAACCACAAAAGGGCAGGCCGCGCGCCTGCCCTTTTTGAGCGTTGCGGAAAAACGGGGAAAACTGTAAAATAAAAAGTCGATTCGTTTCCACGCGCTTGGCTGCAGCCGCGCCGAAGAGGGCTGCCATTGCCAGACTGCCGAGAACACCACCCGGGAGGATCGTCCCATCAAGATCTTCCATCTTTCTTCACCAAATCTTAGCCAGCAAAAATTTCAAAAAGAACCCGCTTTATGTTAAAGTATAATCAATGTGGGCAGGAAAGTTTCGCTTGGAACGATGCAAGAAGCGGATGGTAAAAATCCTTTGCCAAAATGCCGAAAAATGGGCTGCCGCTTTTGGCAAATTCACAAAATGTTTAACTTTTTGCATCGAAATTACTATTTTTAACGTGTAAAATAAACCCTGCGGATTGAATGTCCCGCCTATTTGGTTTATAATACCCCCGTATGCGGGCCGGAGAGTGTTTCTTCGGCTCCTCCCTGTTTTTTGCCCCTGCACGCATCGGGGCAGGGCAGGGGAGCACGATCCTTCAAGGAGGAAAAACAACTGTGAGAGTAGGTCTTGACATCGGCAGCACCACCATCAAGTGCGTGGTGCTGGATGAAAACGATGCGCTGGTGTATTCGACATACGAGCGACACTATAGTCATATTCTGGAAAAGGCGCAGGAGCTGCTGCGCCGCATGGATGCCGAGCAGCTGCACGGGCAGACCGCCCTGCTCAGCATCTCCGGCTCGGCAGGCATGGGCCTGGCCGACAGCTGCAAGGTGCCCTTTGTGCAGGAAGTCTTCTCCACCCGTGTGGCTGTCAAGCGGTTTGTCCCCCGGACGGACTGCGTGATCGAGCTGGGCGGCGAGGATGCGAAGATCCTGTTCCTGACCAACGGCACCGAGGTGCGGATGAACGGCAGCTGTGCCGGCGGCACGGGTGCGTTCATCGATCAGATGGCAACTTTGCTGAAAATGAGCGCCGACGAGATGAACAAAGCAGCCGAGCAGGCACAGCGTACTTATACCATCGCTTCCCGCTGCGGCGTGTTTGCCAAGAGCGACGTCCAGCCCCTCATCAACCAGGGTGCCCGGACGGAAGATATCGCGGCCAGCATCTATAAGGCAGTGGTCAACCAGACCATTGCCGGCCTGGCACAGGGCCGCCCCATCCAGGGCAACATCCTGTATCTGGGCGGGCCGCTGACGTTCAGCACCGTGCTGCGCAAGAGCTTTGATGAAGCGCTGGGCGTGACGGGCACCTGCCCTGAGAACAGCCTGCTGTATGTGGCGCTGGGTGCCGCCCTTTACGCGGATAAGGCGTTCAACCTCTCGGAGGTGGCCAAGGCGCTGGATGAGTACGCCGCCACGGCAACCTATGCCAGCGAGCCGCCCCTCTTTGCCAACAAGGAAGAGTACGAGGCGTTCCATGCCCGGCACATGTCCCACAGCGTGCCCAGGGTGCCGTTCAGCGCCCAGTGCGGCCCGGTGCATATCGGCATCGACTCCGGCTCCACCACCGTCAAACTGGTGGTCGTGGACGAGAAGAGCCAGATCCTGTACACCAACTACCAGCCCAACCTCGGCAACCCGCTGCCTTTGATCCGGGAGCAGCTGCTCAAAATTTACAAGGAGCACCCGGGCCTGCAGGTGGCCAGTGTGACCACAACCGGCTATGGCGAGGAGCTGGTGAAAAACGCGTTCCGCTGTGATTACGGTCTGGTGGAAACGGTGGCCCACTTTACGGCCGCCAAATACTTTATGCCGGATGTCGATTTTATCATCGACATCGGCGGCCAGGATATGAAGTGCTTCAAAATTGAGGATGGTGCTATCAGCAACATCTTCCTGAACGAAGCCTGTTCTTCCGGCTGCGGCAGCTTTTTGCAGACCTTTGCCCAGGCGCTGGGGTATGACGTCAAGGAGTTTGCCGCTCTCGGCCTGTTTGCTGACCGCCCCGTGGATCTGGGCAGCCGCTGCACCGTGTTTATGAACAGCTCGGTCAAGCAGGCCCAGAAAGATGGTGCATCCATCCAGAACATTTCGGCCGGTCTGTCCATCAGCGTGGTCAAAAACGCGCTGTACAAGGTCATCCGCGCTTCCAGCCCCGAGGAGCTGGGCCGGAAGATCGTGGTGCAGGGCGGTACGTTCTATAACGAAGCCGTCCTCCGTGCCTTTGAAAAAGAAATGGGTGTCGAGGTCATCCGTCCCGACATCGCGGGCCTGATGGGCGCTTACGGTGCGGCACTGTTCGGTCTGCGCCAGAGCAAAAAGAACGGCAAAACGGTCTCCGATATGATGAGCCAGGCCGAGCTCAAGAACTTTGACCAGAAAGTGGTCAGCGTCAAGTGCGGCGGCTGCGGCAACCACTGCCAGCTCACCGTCAATACCTTTGCCGATGGCCGTAAATTCATCTCGGGCAACCGCTGCGATAAGCCGGTGACAGGCAAGAGCGAGGACAACAGCCTCAACCTCTACGCCTACAAACAGCAGCTTCTGGCCAGCTACAAGCCGGTACCCGGCAAGCGCGGCTCCATCGGCATCCCGCTCTGCCTGGGCTTCTATGAGCTGCTGCCGTTCTGGTACGCGTTCTGGACCAAGCTTGGCTTTGCCGTCCACACCAGCCCGGTGTCCAGCCGCGGCCTCTATCTGGCCGGTCAGGCGACCATCCCCAGCGATACGGCCTGCTTCCCGGCCAAGCTCAGCCACGGCCACATCAAGGCCCTGAGCCAGATGCAGCTGGATGCCATCTTCTACCCCTGCCTGACCTACAATGTCGATGAGGGGCTGGGGGATAACCATTATAACTGCCCCGTGGTGGCTTACTACCCCGAGGTTCTGGCAGGCAACTGCCCGGAGCTGGAGGGCAAGAAGTTCATTTACGATTACGTCGGCATCCATCGCCCGAAAGACTTCGTCCACAAGATGGCGAAAAATGTTCTGCCCAAGTACTTCGGCGGCATCTCGGAGAAAGAGGTGCAGGAGGCAGCCGATGCAGCCTACGCCGAGTACGAGGCCCACATGGCAAAAATTCGGGTCAAGGGCAGCGAGATCATTGACGAAGCCCGCCGTCAGGGCAAACGGATCATCGTGCTGGCGGGCCGTCCGTATCATGTGGACCCGGAGGTCAACCACGGTATCGACCACCTCATCACCCGCCACGGCGCGGCAGTGGTCACCGAGGACAGCATTTCCAACCGGGTGGAGAAATTCCCCACCAGCGTCCTGAACCAGTGGACCTACCACAGCCGCCTGTATGCAGCGGCCAAGTACTGCACCACCCAGAAAGACATGGATCTGGTGCAGCTGGTTTCGTTCGGCTGCGGCGTGGACGCCATTACCACCGACGAGACCCGCGAGATCCTGCAGGAGGGCGGCAAGCTCTATACCCAGCTCAAGATCGATGAGATCACCAACCTTGGCGCGGTCAACATCCGCCTGCGCAGCCTGTTTGCTGCTCTGGATGAGCGCGATGAGGACAGGAGATAACCTATGGAACATCAATATCCAAAATTTACCCCGGAGATGAAGAAGACCCATACCATCCTCATCCCCAACATGGCCGTCACCCAGTTCCGGCTGCTGAAATATGCACTGGAATACGATGGCTACAAGTGCGAGATCCTGGGCAACTGCGGCAGCGCCGTGGCACAGCTGGGCCTGAAGTACGTCCACAACGATACCTGTTACCCGGCGCTGCTGGTCATCGGCCAGTTCCTGGATGCCCTGAACAGCGGCAAATATGATCTCGAACATACGGCCCTGCTCATCACCCAGACGGGCGGTGGCTGCCGTGCTTCCAACTACATCCACCTGCTGCGCAAGGCACTGGTCAAGGCAGGCTACCCGGAGATCCCGGTGGCCAGCCTGAACTTCTCGGGTCTGGAAAAAGACAGCGGCTTCCAGATGACTCTGCCGCTGGCCCGCCGCGCGCTGGCCTGCATCTTCTATGGCGATATGCTCTGCGCCCTGCGCAACCAGACCGCCCCCTATGAGAACGAAAAGGGGAGTGCGGACAAGCTGGTGGACAAGTGGGTGGAGCGGCTGGGCCGTGTCCTGCTGGCCGGCAAGGGCTTTACCGCCAAGGAGATGAAGCACACGTTCCCGCTCATCGCCCGCGAGTTCGCGGCCATCCCGGTTACCCGGGTGCCCAAGGTCAAGGTGGGCGTGGTCGGTGAAATTTACGTCAAGTACAGCCCGCTGGGCAACAACGACCTGCAGAAGTTCCTGGAGAGCCAGGACTGCGAAGTCAACTTCCCGGGTCTGATGGGCTTTGTGCAGTATTGTGCCTTTAACATGGGCGAAGATCATGTTCTGTACGGCGGCAAACTGGGCACCAAAGTGGTCATTGACCAGTTCCTCAATTATCTGGACGGCATTGAGCGCTCCATGCTCAAAGCCACGGCAGACGCCGGTTTCTACGCTCCCGGCCCCTTTAAGGAGCTGGTGGAGAAGCCCAAGGGCGTTATCTCCCTCGGTGCCAAGATGGGCGAGGGCTGGCTGCTGACGGCGGAAATGATCGAGCTGGTGCAGGGCGGTTACGGCAACATCGTCTGTGCCCAGCCGTTCGGCTGCCTGCCCAACCACATTGTGGGCAAGGGCATGGTCAACAAGATCCGCGCCCTGTATCCTGCTTCCAACATCACCCCCATTGATTACGACCCCAGCGCCACCAAGGTCAACCAGGAAAACCGCATCAAGCTGATGCTGGCCGTGGCGAAGGAGCGGCTCAACAATCCGGTACAGGAGCCCGTCAAGCCCCTGACCGCGGAGGAGCTGGCAGGCGGCGTGCCCCGGCTGAGCCACGAGACGGCAAACGTCTGAGAAAGAGAGAGCACCAAAAGAGCAAAGCCGCCCGGCGTAAAAACCGGGCGGCTTTTGTAGTGTCAGAATCAGTCGATTACTGGAAATACGGATGCTGGTAGGGTGCAGGCTCCGGACCGCAGTAGAGGCCGTAGGCGTCGCAGATCCAGTAAGTGTCCCCCACAGGCACACGGCACCACTGGTGGCTGTACTGGTTCTCGTTGACATGCTCGTAGGGGATGCCCAGCACGTTCAGGCAGAGCCCGGTGGCACGGGTGCAGCCGGCACAGGAGGCAGAGCCCAGCACAAAATAGCCATAGGGATCATTGTAGTGGTCGGCGTCCATGGAGTAGCTCATGCCGCTGTCAAACCGTTCCCGCAGGGCCGCGGCAATGTAGGTCAGCTGCTCTTCGCGGCTACTGAGAGCTACGGGCAGCACCAGATTAACGGCTTCCTGATAGGCGGCCTGGTACTGCTCATCGGTCATCTTCTTTTTCAGGCTCTTGTAATTGGCTAGATCCTTGAGGGGGACAGGAGACCATACCAGCGCGATCTGCTCATTCGTCAGTTTCAGGCGATCACCGGCCTTCCCCCGGGCCGAGGGTTTGCGGCCCTCCGCCTGGCCGCTGGAAAGGTAATGCCGGAGCAGGGAGGCCTCGTCGGTGCCGCAGGCGGCCGCAACGTCCGGGTTGGTTTCAGCGTAGTAGGCCGCATCAAAAGCAGAGGCCGCACAGGCTCCCACACCCAGCTGGGCGGCCAGCAGCAGGGAAAGCCCCAACACCGCCGCGCGGCGGAAATGAGAAGAAAGCTTCATAAAAATTCCTCCTTTGCAAAATACCGCAAAATAAGCTTCTGAGCTCAGTATACCATAAAAATGGCAAACGAAAAAGCCCGTTTTCCTGTGTCGGCAGGAAAACGGGCTTTGCTGATTGCTGATTATTTTGAAAGGGTTGGTTGATTTTTTAAATCAAAGATTAGTCGCTGACGTAGGGCATCAGAGCAACGTGACGAGCACGCTTGATAGCCACGGTCAGTGCGCGCTGATGGAAAGCGCAGGTGCCGGTAACACGGCGGGGAATGATCTTTGCACGCTCAGAGACGTACTTACGCAGACGGGGCACGTCCTTGTAATCGATGGTGTCGATGCGATCGACACAGAAGCTGCAAACCTTCTTGCGGCCGCGACGCATGGGGCGTGCGGGGCGAGAGCCTTCGGTTCTTTCAAAAGCCATTGCTTATTACCTCCTGTTGGATTTTTTACGGTAGACCGTTTTGTGTGTTAGAACGGCAGGTCATCGCTGTCATCAATCACAGCGAAATCATCTGCACTGCCGGACGAGTAGCTGGGAGCAGCCTCCACAGCAGCCGGACGGGCAGGGGCCTGGTTCTGGTAGGACGGAGCAGCGTTCTGATAGCTGCCGCCGCCTTGATTGCTGCTCTTGGGGCCTGCAAAGCTGATGTTGTTGGCAACGACCTCCACAGCGGTACGGTTGTTTCCGTTCTTATCCTGATACTGGCGGGTCTGCAGAGAGCCTTCAATGGCAATCAGACTACCTTTCTGGAAATACTTGGAGACAAACTCGGCCTGCTGACGCCATGCGACGATGTCGATAAAATCGGCCTGACGCTGTTCACCCTGGCGGGCGAAGTTGCGGTCACATGCAATGCGGAAGCTGACCACATTGATACCACTCTGGGTGGTGCGGAGCTCAGGGTCCGCCACAAGGCGGCCCATGATGGCAACAACATTCAACATAATACGGACTCCTTTTTGGTCACGAAAAGATTACTCCTCGTGGGCAACGATCAGGCTGCGCATAACGCCTTCAGTGATCTTGTACACACGGTCCAGCTCAGCGGGGAAGCTGGGCTCGCTGGTGAAGTCGATCACGGTGTAGACGCCTTCCTCCTCGTCGTTGATAGGGTAGGCCAGACGGCGCTTGCCCCACTCGTCGATGGAATCGATCGTACCGTTAGCCTCGATCAGGGACTTGAACTTACCAACCAGAGCGGCGGTAGCCTCCTCGTCGAGAGCGGCGCTGGTAATCAGCATGGTTTCGTACTTTGCCATTTTGTAGCACCTCCTTTTGGACTTGAGGGCCTCAGGGTCCTGAGGCCAAGGGTACACGGAGCGCGGCATCGCGCTCCGTGCGGCGTGTCTGTTCAGACAGCAATTTATTATAGCAAGTGCGGACGGAATTGTCAAGCGTTTTGTATCATAATTTTGCATAAAAATAGGGAAACCTGCACGATGCAATTTTTAGCTGCCTTTTTGCCGGATTTTTGAAAATTTGTTTTGATTTTAACAAACAAAAACGTTATAATAAGGAATCAGCAGGGCAGGGAGGAGTGGTGCTCCACCGGCGCGCGGCCGGGCTGCCCTGCCAGAGTAAAAGTGTGTGAAAGAAGGTTAAATCCATGTATTCTGTCTTCCGGAACCTCGCCATCATCATGATCAGCGCCAAGTTTTTCGGGCTGGTGGCCCGCAAATGCAAAGCGCCGCAGGTGGTAGGCGAGATCATCGCGGGCCTGCTCATCGGGCCCTGTCTGCTCAACCTGGTGCACACCAGCGATACCATTGAGATCTTTGCGGAGATCGGTGTGGTGCTGCTGATGTTCACCACGGGCCTTGGCACCAATTTGAAAGAGCTGCTGCGGGCCGGCCCCATTGCGACCCTCATCGCCTGTGTGGGCGTGGCGGTCCCGCTGGGCGGCGGTACGCTGCTGTACAGCCTGTTCTACGGTTTTTCTGCCGTGGGCAGCCCGGAGTTCTATAAGGCACTCTTTATCGGTACCATCATGACAGCCACCAGCGTGTCCATCACAGTGGCCACCCTGCAGGAGCTGGGCCATTTGAAGAGCTTTCTCGGGACCACTATCGTCAGTGCCGCTGTCATTGATGATGTCATCGGCATCGTGGTGCTGACCTGTGTGCTGGGGGCCAGCTCCGGCACGGGCACAGGCCTTGGCAAGGTGCTGCTGAACACGGTGCTTTTCTTTGTAGCAGCCATCATCATTGGTTTGGTGTGTCACCGTGCCATGAAGTGGTTGGACAACCGCAACCCCCACACCCAGCGTATCACCATCGTCAGCATGGCGTTCTGCTTTGCGATGGCCTATATTGCAGAGCAGTATTTCGGCATCGCGGATATCACGGGCGCGTACATTGCAGGCATCGTGCTCTGCTCCATTCAGGATGCCTCCTATGTGGAGCGCCGGGTGGATATCAGCAACTACACGCTGTTTGCGCCAGTCTTCTTCGCCAGTATCGGCCTGAAGACCGATATCAGCGGCCTGACGGCAGAAATCCTGCTGTTCAGCGTCTGTTTTGTGGTCATCGCGCTTGTCACCAAGATCATCGGCTGCGGTCTGGCCGCAAAGCTCTGCCGTTTCAGCTGGGGCGATTCCCTCAAGGTGGGTGTCGGCATGATGACCCGCGGCGAGGTGGCCCTGATCGTGGCCCAGAAAGGCCTGGAGGTCGGCGTGGTGGACCCGGTCTATTTCACTGCCGTCATCCTTCTCATCGTGGTCTCCTCGGTCCTGACGCCGCTGGCGCTCAAGGTCCTCTTTACCAAAATGCCCCCGCAGCCCCACCCGAGCCAGGCATAACAGAAGCATAAGAAGAAGCATAAGAAAAAATCCTCCGACCCGTGTCGGAGGATTTTTTCGATATCAGAAATTTTACAGCGTCTTGCAGAACTCTTTCAGGTAAGCGCGGAATGCCTCGCCGATCTCCGGGTGCTGCAGGGCCAGCTCTACCTGAGCCTCCACGACCTTGAGCTTGTTGCCCATGTCGTAGTGCTTACCGGTGAACTCCACTGCCGTCATGCCGCCGTGGTTGCGGGCGTACTCGGCCATGGCGTCGGTCAGCTGGATCTCGCCGCCGGCACCGGGCTTTGTATTGGCGAGAATGTCGTAGATCTCCGGGGTGAGCAGCACGCGGCCCAGGATGGAGTAGTTGCTGAACTCCTGGCCCTTTTTGGGCTTCTCGATCATGTCATCCACAAAGAAGTAGTTGTCGTGGATGGGGGTGGTCTTCAGGCTGCAGTAGCGGCTCACATCAGCCCAGGGCACCGCGCTGACACCGGCACAGGGGCGGCCAAACTCTTCGTAAGCACGGATGAGCTGGGCGCAGACCGGGTCTTCGCCCCAGATGACGTCGTCGCCGTAGATGACCACGAACGGATCATCGCCCGTAAAGGCTTTGGCAACGCTGACAGCGTGGCCCAGGCCGAGGGTCTGCTTCTGACGGACAAAGTAGATGTTGGCCATGTTGGCAATGCCAAGGCACTCTTCCAGCATCTTCTCCTTGCCAGGAGCGGCCAGCTTTTCCTCCAGCTCAGGGCTGCGGTCAAAGTGGTCTTCAATGATGCTCTGGTTGCGGCCCAGGATGATCAGAATATCGGTGATGCCAGAACGCACGGCTTCCTCCACCAGATACTGGATGGCAGGCTTGTCCACGATGGGGAGCATCCCCTTGGGCATTGCCTTGGTGGCGGGGAGCACGCGTGTGCCCAGACCCGCAGCCGGGATGACGGCTTTCGTGACTTTTTTCATGATTTGGACTCCTTCACAATTCTCTATAATGCGCAGCTGAGATCTCAGCCGGAAACGATGTCAAGCAGGGCCTGCATATTGGGTCCAAGCAACAGGGTGAAAGCGCTGCCCAGAACGAAGAGCAGCGCCAGGCTGCCAAACACGGCGGCCAGGCTGGTGCCGCCCTGTGCGCTAAGAACGGCCCGACGCTGCTCGGCATCCGGAAACTCGTTCTGGATGCGGCGGATGCGGGCGGCCGCGCTCTTGCGGTAGAGCCATTTGCCGTACATGCCCCGCAGCACCATCAGCAGAAAGCCCAGGAACGAGCACACCCGCGAGAGCATCAGCAAAGCTGAATTGCTCAGGCCGGGGGAGAGGCTGCTGCCGGTGATCTGCAGCATATCAATAAAGTAAGGGGCTGAGAGCAGCAGCTCGGCAAACAGGAAACCAAAGGCGGGCTTCCATGCCTTGCGGTAGAAGAAATAGAACGGGCCGAACAGCAGAGCGGAAAAGCTCATGGCGATCTTGCTGTGGGTCAGCTCCATCCGGCTGTAGGTCGTCATGTAAGACGGAGCCGAGCGGCCGATGTAGGCATTCCAGTCCTTGCAGGAGATGCCGTCCATCTGCTCTTCCTTGCCAAAGGCGGCCTGATAAGCCTCCTTGAGCGGGTCGGGCACATTGCCCTCCTCAAACTGGCGGTAGAAGCTGGCATAATCAAAATCCTGCTCTTCTTCAGCGCGGTCGTTGGGCTGCTCCGCACCCTCCGGGGGCAGCTTGGCCCCGCAGCAGCGGCAGTGCTCTTCGCTGCGCAGGGTGCGCTCGCCACAGCTGGGGCAGGTGCGCAGCTCATTTTCCTGGTACGGGAATTTCCATTCGTACCCTGCTGCGTGGGCCGGGCTGTGGATGCAGCGGCCCAGTTTCTCGTAACAGGTGCGGTGATAAGGCGCGCCGCAGTCGGGGCAGACAACGATGTCGTCCCGGAGGGTGAGCGGTTGGCCGCAGCCCTCACACGGGCAGCCATAATATTTCGGCATAAGTTCCTCCCATAAAATAAGGTAGTTGCTGTTATTATACTCCCCCAAAAGGGAAAAGAAAAGGTGAAAATCTTCAAATTTCCAGCATGATAGTAAATTTTCCCCTTTACTTTACCATGGATTCTCGGTATACTAATGAAGTATCTGTGTATAAACTGTATCTTTTACCGGTTTCAATATATAGGAGAGGACTAGACCATGATTACCACTGACGAACTGAAAGTGCAGCTGGCCGATTACGGTACCGCTGTCAAGGATCTGGAAGAGGCTCTGGCCATTGATGCTTCCCGCAAGCGTGTGCAGGAGCTGGAGCATACCATGTCCCGCCCCGGCTTTTACGATGACGCCGAGCTGAGCAAAAAGGTGTTTGACGAAGTCGGCGACCTGAAAGGCAAGCTGAATCGCTTTGAAAAACTGCAGGGCCTGTACGACGACGCCGAGACCATGCTGGTGATGCTGGACGAGGAGTACGACCCCGAGATGGTGCCCGAGGCGGAGGAAGCTGTCAATGCCGTGGGCAAGGCTGTGGACGAGCTGCAGCTGATGACCATGCTGAACGGCGAGTATGACCACAGCAACGCCATCCTGACGTTCCACGCCGGTACCGGCGGCACCGAGGCACAGGACTGGGCCGAGATGCTCTACCGTATGTACAACAAGTGGGCGCAGGCTCACGGCATGACCGTCGAGGTGCTGGACTATCAGGACGGCGACGAGGCCGGCATGAAGAGCGCTTCCATGATGGTCAAGGGCGCCAACGCCTACGGCCTGCTCAAGAGCGAGAACGGCGTCCACCGTCTGGTGCGCGTCTCTCCCTTTGACGCCAACGCCCGCCGTCAGACCAGCTTTGCTTCGCTGGAAGTCATGCCCGAGCTGGACAACACCATCCAGGTGGACATCCGCCCCGAGGACATCGAGATGCAGGTCTACCGCTCCTCCGGTGCCGGCGGCCAGCACATCAACAAGACTTCTTCCGCTGTCCGACTCATCCATAAGCCCACCGGCATCGTGGTCAGCTGCCAGACCCAGCGCAGCCAGTTCCAGAACCGCGACTACGCCATGGAAATGCTGAAGGCAAAGCTGTACCAGATCGCCAAGCAGCAGCACATGGATAAGATCGACGACATCAAGGGCGTCCAGAACGAGATCGCATGGGGCCACCAGATCCGCTCCTACGTCTTTATGCCCTACACCATGGTCAAGGACCACCGCACCAACTACGAGACCGGCAACGTGGACGCTGTCATGGACGGCGACCTCGACGGCTTCATTTTCGCTTACCTCAAGGCCGCAAGCCGTGGTGAGCTGCAGGATACCTGAGCCGGAGCACGACCCTGAAAAAATCAGCACCCGCTTTTCTGCCCGATGGGGGAGAGAGGCGGGTGCTTTTTTGCCCGGGGAAAACGGCCTATGGCCAAATCGCTCACGCCGCTGCACGGAAGGTGTGGCCCAGCGGCCTTTTTGTGAGAAATGACAAATATTCGTTCGAAAGATTGTTGACAAAAGCCATTGAAAAACCTATAGGGGGGGGGGGTAAAATAAAAGAAGGGAAAAACCACGAAACAGGAGGTAAAAATTATGCGGTTACGGAAAAATATGAAGCGGACGGCAGCGGCCGTCCTGGCCCTGAGCATGGCGGTGTCGGCAGTTGCTGCCCCGGCCTCGGCTGCTTACATCTGTGATGTGAGTAAGGGCAATGTGGAAATCTCGGTGGGTCCAGATGGCGGCAAGCCGACCATCACGGTGGGCGGTGTGACTGTCGAGAAGAGCGAGGATGAGAGTGACGACATCATCATCACCGGCGACAACACCGGCGACAATACCAAGCCCACCGAAAGCCTGAACGCAGAGGAAGAGAACGCCGCTGAGCCCGGCTCTCTGGAGCTGCTGGCCCCGGAGGACGAGGAGAAGGAGGGCGAGAAGAAGCCCGCCGAGAACTCTGACGAGGCCGAAAAGCCCGGCGAGAACGCTGGAGAAGCCGAGAAGGCCGGTGAACCTAGCTCTCTGGAGCTGCTGGCTCCGGAGGATGAGGAGAAGCAGGCCCAGCAGAAGTCCACCGACTCTCAGGAGCCGGAACAGACCGAAAAGACCTCCGATCAGGTGATCGAGTACGACCAGTATGACGCCGAGGCCCAGAAGGAGGCCGCAAAGCCTGCCGCTAAGCCTGCCGCCAAGCCTGCTGCGGAGCAGGAGACCGGGGAGAAAAAGGCCGCTGAGGAGAAGACCTACGAGGCCACCAACGCCCCCACCACCCTTTCCGAAGGCGTACAGGCTGCCGCCAACAATGTGGTGAAGATCTTCAATAGCTCTGCCAATGCTCTGAAGGTCATCCTCCGTGACCTGAAGGTGGATGCAGGGGAGTCGACCAAGAACGCTCTGACTGTTTCCGGTACAGGCGGTGTGACGCTGGAGCTGGACGGCAAGAATGAGCTGAAGGGTGGCAGCTACTGGAGCAAGGATGATAGTACAGATACCAATCTCAGTGGAGGTCATGGCCTGCACGCTCAAGGTAACGGTACGCTGACCATCCAGGACGAAGACAAAGACGGCAGCCTCACCGCTGCGGGTGGAGATGTTGAGACCTCAAGCCTTGGTTTCACAATGAATGGCCAATGGCTTAAAGGCGGTGATGGCATCCGTGCCAGCAATCTCACGGTGTCCGGTGCTGAGATCAAGGCCGAGGGCGGCAATTCCAAGGTGACAGGAACATCGGATATGGCGTCCGGTGGTGGAGCTGGCATCCGAGTGGATAAGGGAATGGCCAAGCTCCTTGGTGGTGCCCATATTACCGCAAAGGGCGGCGATGTATACTCAGAATCTCAGAGAGACGTAACCGGCGGTACCGGAATTTCGATAGGTGCAAATGCAGAGATCGAGGGAGTTTCGATCTCCGCTGCAGGTGGAAGTGCAGAGGGAAAGAAGTATGCACGATCCGGTAGCGCAATGGATCTTTACGGAAATTATATGCAATATACTCTGAGCATGAAGGACTCTGCGCTGGAACTCACCGGAGGGAACGCGAAAGCAGAAGGGGAAGTCAGTAAGGGCGCAGTGCTCTCGGAGATGTATCATGAAAACCCCACATTGAAGAACCTGACGATTACGGCTGTGGAAGGGAAAACAAAGGCCTCTAAGGGAGGGTTTAATGGCGGTCTTTTGTATTTTAATGGCGGTACTCGTGAGGTAGGCGGCAACAGCACCATTACCCTTGTGGGAACAAGGACGGACGGACTCGTTGCAAAAGACAACACCGTAGTCAACCTGTATGTTCCTGAGGGCGAGACGCTGAAGAAAGCCGATTCCGTAGACAAAATCAGTGCCGACGAAACGGGAAAGGTCAATATCTACGAAAACGCCACCACCACCAAAAACGAGGACGGCAGCATTACCGTCACAGGTGACCTGGTCGGCATCAAGCAGGACGGCCACAGCTACGAGCTGACGGCTACGGTAGAGCCCACCTGCACCACCCCGGGCAAGCGGGTCTACACCTGCACCACCCATGAGGACGAGACCTACGAAGAGATCATCAGTGATGCACTGGGCCACCACTTTGTGAATGGCGTCTGCACCCGCTGCGGCGCACCCGAGAGCAACGGCGGCTCCTCCGCTGTCACCCTGACCGTTACCGGGGCAGGGGCCTACGAGACCTCCATGGCCGATGGCCGGTATATTATTGCAGTGCCAGCCGAGAATGCGGTGCTTTCCGGCTGCCTGGGCAACCTGAAGGAGCTGAAGGCGCAGGGCGTGAACACCCTCGTGTTCCGCACCCAGCTCCGTGAGACCGTCCTGAACATCGACAGCATGCTGTCTCTGGGCGTGGACGACACCCTCTTTGCCCTCACCCACTCCGGTGAGAGCGCAAGCCTGACCATCGGCGGGTTCGAGCACAACGAGCTTATCCACTAAAACGCTATCCCCCCCTGCCCCCGGCACTTCCGCATGGTGCCGGGGGCTTTTTTGCGCCGGGAGGGGCGGAGGTTCAAAATTTTTTCATAATTCACTTGACAATAGGGTTTGTATGTAGTATACTCCACAGCAACCTAACTAACATACATACAAAGTGGGTTTGTACTAAATGGGAGGAACATCATGAGAGAGCGAATGTGTTGACAGACAAAAACGACATCATACTCAAAAATAAAGGAGGATCCGTTTTATGTCTGTAGAAATTCTGGATCTGGCCGCACTGGCCCTGACTGCCGTATTTTTTGCCCTGCTGTACTACCTGCACAAGAAAAAGCACGTTGACTTCGGTGTGCGCACCATTCTGGCTGTGGGCCTCGGCCTCATCGTGGGCCTCGTGTTCAAGGGCCACCACACCTATGTCGCCGCTGTGGGTACCATCTACGCCCACGTCGTTTCGGCTGTGGTCATCCCGCTGCTGATCTTCAGCATCATTTCCAGCATTGCTGATATGGCTCGTACTGCCACCAACGTCGTCGGCGCTGCCGCCGCTACCACCCTTGTGGCTGCCACCGAAGGCCAGCTGGACAAGGCTGTGTACAATGGCGAGGTCGAAGCACCTGCTGCCGAGGCAGTCTGAGCACTTTTCAAAGTGCTTTTGAGACAAAACCTCAGGCACATGAAGTAAAATAAAGTCCGGACAGCCCACTATGCAGAAAAAGCATAATGGGCTGTTTTCTTTATAAAAGAAAGATACAGCACGAAACTGTGCGCAGTAAAAGTACAAGTAATACTTATTTCACTTGAACTGTACTTCACATGAATACACATCAAGGGTAAAACTATACAAAATTCAAATCAAAATTTTGGTGTACAGTTGGGCAAACTACAGAAATCGTTGGGTCGAGGGGATTAATTTGGCAAAAAGTCTTTTCTTTCGGCGGTGGACGATGTATAATGCCGCCAAGGCACAAGGGTGTGCAGAAAGCTCCAGAGGGGGAGCAGAACACCTTGTGCATTTTTCAGAAACAGTCGCTTTAATATATTAAAGCGGTGTTAGAGAGGGGAAAAGATATTATGAGATTCGATCGTCGTATTTCGCGCCGCAGCTTTCTGGCAGCAGCAGGCGTATCCGCAGCAGCCCTGGCCCTGACGGCCTGCGGCGGCTCCAGCTCCACGGCAGCTTCTACCGCTGCCTCCACCGGTGCTTCCAGCGCAGCTGGCACTGCCGCAGGCGGCACCCTGAACATCATGCTGGAGACTGAGGTCCAGTCTCTGGACCCGCAGATCGCCACCGATGGCACCTCCTTTGAGGTCATCGCCGACTACACCGACGGTCTGATGCAGATGGATGCCGACGGCGCAGCTGTCCCGGCCCTCGCCGAGACCTACGACATCAGCGAGGACGGTAAGACTTATACCTTCCACCTGCGCGATGCAAAGTGGTCCAACGGTGACGCCGTCACCGCAGCCGACTTCGTGTTCGGCTGGCAGCGTGCTGTTGACCCTGCCAATGCTTCCGAGTATTCCTATATGCTGTCTGACATCGGCCAGGTGGTCAACGCCGCCCAGATCATTGCCGGTGAGAAGCCCGTCACGGATCTGGGCGTGACCGCAGTGGATGACAAGACCCTCGAAGTTCAGCTGAACGTCCCTGTCAGCTACTTCCTGAGCCTGATGTACTTCCCCACCTTCTACCCTGTCAACGAGGCATTCTTCAACACCTGCAAGGATACCTTCGGCACCAGCCCCGACACCGTCCTGTCCAACGGTGCATTCATCCTGACCGACTACCAGCCCGCTGCTACTGCATTCGAGCTGACCAAGAACCCCGACTACTACGACGCTGCAAACATCGCTCTGGATGGTCTGGCCTATCAGGTCATCAAGGACAGCCAGCAGGCTCTGATGAGCTACCAGACCGGTGCTCTGGATCTGACCCTGCTGAACGGTGAGCAGGTCGATCAGGTCAAGGATGACCCCGAGTTCACCAGCGTGGGCGCTGGCTACCTGTGGTACATCAGCCCCAACATCGGCGGTGTGCCTGAGCTGGCAAACGAGAATCTGCGCAAGGCTATGACCTTCGCCCTGGACCGCGACGCCATCACCGGCGACGTCCTGAAGGATGGTTCTGCTCCCTGCTACACCGCCGTTCCTCCGCAGTTCGCCACCGGCCCGGACGGCAGCGATTTCAGCGCCGACCAGACCAAGTTCGCTGATTCCTGCGCATTCGATGCAGCCAAGGCAGCCGAGTACTACGAGACCGCCAAGAGCGAGCTGGGCAAGGACAGCTTCACCTTTGATATGATCGTGGATGCTGACGATGCACCTCAGAAGGTGGCACAGGTCGTCAAGGAGCAGCTGGAGACCACCCTCCCCGGCTTCACCCTGAACCTGACCGTCGAGCCCAAGAAGCAGCGTGTGCAGGATATGCAGGACGGCAACTTCGAGGTCGCCCTCACCCGTTGGGGACCCGACTACGCCGACCCCATGACCTACCTGGGCATGTGGGTCACCGGCAACTCCA
>OOAZ01000394.1_pt1 | contig 38942 bp, 35 predicted proteins | sample 1671221 | NCBI WGS metagenome assembly OOAZ01 (sample SAMN06348134, study PRJEB24527) | human gut metagenome | biome: human gut; feature: ankylosing spondylitis patient; material: feces | host: Homo sapiens | place: China | collected 2015-10
TAAACTTTCTTCCCAGGACAGTTCCATCCGACCGCATAATGGTACAGACTGCATCGGTATTGATTCCCAGATCCACACTGCAGATGATCTGTTCTTTGGCTGGTATTTTCGCAAGTATCACATCTTCTGTATAAGAAAAACGCAGAAAATATTTCCTGTGCCTTTTCTCCAGTGTCGGGGCAGATGCCTTTTCCCCGGACCAGTTCTTTCTCAGATACTCCATGTCGGTATGACTCAACCGTACATGGAACCACTTCCAGTCATGTCCATCATATAATTTCAGATAAGCAGCGTCCTTCCCGCCTTCATCCTCCCGGTACATCACATCACGGTAAAAAACCGGCATAGCATGGTTCTCATATACAAGTCTCGGTTTTCCTTCTAACCGGTCTGTTTTCTCCCACAAACCCAGTCGGGTTTTGTAAGAAGACACACTTCCCAGGGCATTCTGGATAGATGCCCTTCTCAGATAGGAGGGCATCTTTGGAAATCGAATATCAAAATCAAAACGAGCCTGATTCTTTTTCGTTGTATGTATCAGGTGTTCTGCTTCATTGAAACGTTTCTTTGTTCCCGGGATCCTTTCCAGCTCTTCCCATACCTGTGCATAGACCTCTGTCAGATAGCTGACTGCAGCCCTGTAAACATCCAGTGTCTGACGAATCGGGATATTCTGTTTTCGTAATTCTACGCCATAGCTGGATATTATCTTCACAGTTGCTTCCTGCCTTTCTGACTTGTACTGGCATAAATAAGTCCTATTTGTTCCTTCCTATTCTATTATAACTCTTTTTAGGTCCAATAAAACTCCCTTTTATGTTTTTTTGTAAAAAATTTGCGCGCCTAACTCATCACTGGAAGTAACGAGAATGCGGCGCGCAGTTATTCAACAGTTCAACATGTACCTGCTCATTTTAGAATTGGATAAAAAAAACAGATAAGTGCTGTCACTCACCTGTCTTTGACACAATCACTCTTCATCGACAAAAATCCCCACAGCTTTCACCGCGGGGACTGAAATGTGTCTTTCTGAATTTTCTACTCATACAGAATATAAAATCTACTTTATTACCTCTTCGGGTCCATCGTTCCAATTCTTCTGACATATGCTCTGGCAATACTCGTGACAGATTATCGGTCAAAATACTCATGCTGCCCTCAATTTTACTTATCTGTTTCTGTAAAGGAGCTATCTTTTGATAGATGGAGTTGATTTCGTTTTTCTTTTTGTCAATTGAATTCTGGGCGTTGTCGCGTTCAGTTTTTGCCTGTTTTAATGTCTCATCACTTACTGTTCCTATAAATCTTCCAATAAGTAACTCTATAATTAGACCAATAATTCCAGCAGGAACAGCAGCTAATAACCAAATACCAGACATTGCAATAGCAAACAGTATTATCCCCCCAAACACAATTATCACCAAAACAACCTTCAGTATATCTCCTATACTCAATGTTCCCTCAAACTTGACCCAGTCAGACATACCGCCAAAAAATTCTCCAACCGCAGCCCATCGTCCATCAAATCCATATCTATAGACTATATACAAAAACAAAGATATTGTAATAATCCATGCTATAGTAGTTAGTATCTTGTCTGCTTTGGCATCTTTGTCTATCAGTTTAGTACGTTCTTCTATAGTCCCATGTAATGTATTTATTTCATCCTGCTCTTTTGAAATTTCATCCTTCATAAATGCCACAGAACTTCTTAAGCTGCTCAGTTTTTTCTGAATAACTTCCTCTGCATTTTTTCTGTTTTCATTCGGGGTTTCTTTTGTTGCGTCTTTTTTGGCTTGCAGCTGCGTCTGACGATACTTTTTTTTCAGATCCTGTATCTTTTTCCAATTTTCGTTATTGAGTTTTTCTATTTCCTTTTCAGTATTGCGGGAGATTTTCCAGTTTTTTGCCAGTTTCGCAGGGATTTTCGCCAGTGTTCTGTGACGCATATAATCCATCGTTCTGCCATGCCCGCATTCTGTACAGATTTCTGCTGTATCTTTATTTTCCTTTTCACAACGTATACATTTCCACATGTGCCTTTACTCCTTCGTTTCTCTTGCCGAATGCTGTATCATTTACAGACAATTGTACATGCACAACAACATTACTTCAATATGTCCCTTCGCATTTTTCAATATCCGTTTCCTGCATCGAGAAAAGAATCCAATAGTTAAATCGATGCTGATTTTCCAGAAACCTTGTGAGTATGAGCATTGTAAATAGGCTTAATATCTATATGGTTATTTTCATCAATCTTAAATCGGTCATTATTTCAAGAAATGATCAATATCAACTTCTGTAAATGATCGTATGATTGGATAGTCTGTTTCATGTTCCGGTTCCTGTTCCTGCGTGTACCAGATGCCGCGCAGACCACTGTTGCATGCACCTTCCACATCTTTCTTATAATTATCACCGATAAATGCACACTCAACTGCCTGTACGCCGGCTTTTTCCACGCAGATCTCAAAAAGGTGTGGATGTGGTTTCTCAACGCCGGCCTCTTCGCTGCTGACCATAAAATCAATATATGGTGTAGCACCGAGGGATTCCAGTTTCTTATACTGGATATAGGCAGTCATGTCGGTTCCTGTTCCGGTGCGGACACCGCGTTTTTTGAGTTCTTTGAGGAAATCAATCACTCCAGGGACCGGCTGTGACTGGCGGATCAGGGTGTCCCAATATGCATGATACATATTGCGGGCATGTGGAAAGACTGGTTTTTCCCAGAGTTCAAGCATCCCCTGCGTGCGGAGCAGGCGGTTGTGGATCGCTGCTACATCGCCGCCGATCCTGTCGATCATGATCTGTCCGGCTTTTTTGTAGCATGCAAGAGTTTCTTCCGCTGACTTTCCAAACGCACTCTCACAGTAGTCGGTGAGGGCTTTCATTCCATAAATGTGGTTTTTGTCGTAACTGTACAAAGTATTATCAATGTCAAAGATCACTGCTTTTATGGAAGGTCTGGAACCTGGAGTGCTTCCTTCTGGCGAATCCGTTACTTTTGGTGTCTGGATCAGATCCTCAAATTCGATCTGGAGACCGACTGTGATCTTGCACAGAACACCAATAGATGGATTTGCCTGGCCTCTTTCGATCTGTGCCAGCATACTCTTGCTGACTCCTGTCCTTTCAGCCATCTGATCGAGGCTCATGCCTCTGTACTGGCGGAATCTCTTTAAATTTACTGCTACATTATTTGATAAATAGTCCATGATCGTCATCTCTTTCTCTTGTGTGGTATCTGCGGATCATCCATTTCCGCTACAGGTTTCTTCCTTTATCTTACCTTATTCTTCTGATTTTGACTATACAAAAAATGCCGGCATGTGTCTGTTTCGGGCAGACATATGCCGACATTTGCTTTATTCTTACTATGAAATCTTACTCTAAGATATGCTCTCTTCCCATGGATATAATCATTCTGACATGGTCATCTGCCAGGGAATAAAAGATGGATTTTCCCTCTCTTCGGTTCTTTACGAGCTTGTTCTGCTTAAGGATGCGAAGCTGATGGGACACTGCGGACTGGGTCATATTCAGGACTTTTGCCAGATCGCAGACACAGACTTCGGATTCAAACAAGACAAACAGAATACGGATACGGGTAGAGTCTGCAAAAACCTTGAAGAGATCTGCCAGATCATAAAGTTCTTCTTCATCCGGCATAGTCTCATTCACGATCTTAAGCAGATCTTCGTGGATTTCCTGGCATTCGCAGGTTATTTCTTCTTTCTCTTCTGCCATAAACAGTCTCTCTTTCTTATAATTTCTTTTTACAGACGTTTTACAAAAAGGGTACGGATCGCATTCAGGACTGCAAGCACCATGACTCCGACATCTGCAAAGATCGCTACCCACATGTTTGCAATACCAACTGCACCCAGGATCAGGCAGATCACTTTGATACCGATCGCAAAATAAATATTCTCATATACGATACGCATACATTTCTTTGCGATACGGATCGCCTTGACGATCTTCATCGGGTCGTCATCCATCAGAACCACATCGGCTGCCTCGATCGCAGCGTCGGAACCCATAGCTCCCATTGCGATACCGATATCTGCTCTGGAAAGTACCGGTGCATCGTTGATCCCGTCACCAACGAAAGCGAGTTTCTCTTTTTCTGATTTTTTTGCGAGAAGTTCTTCTACTTTGCTTACTTTGTCAGCCGGAAGGAGTTCGCTGTATACACGGTCAACGCCAAGTTCACCTGCAACCTGCTGTGCAACTCTGTCAATATCACCTGTCAGCATGACGGTTTCTTTGATACCGTTTTTCTTAAGGTTTGCGATCGCATCTTTGGAAGTCGGTTTCGGAACATCGGAGATCAGGATGTGGCCTGCATAAGCTCCGTCGATCGCCACGTGGATGACGGTTCCTACCTGATGGCACTCTACTGCTTCTACGCCGATGCGCTTCATCAGCTTAACATTTCCGACTGCAACCGGAGTTCCGTCTACTTTTGCTGTAACACCGTTGCCGCTGATCTCCTCTACATCTGTCACGCGGTTCTGATTGATCTCTTTGCCGTAGGCAGTTTTGAGGCTGCGACTGATCGGATGTGAGGAAAAGCTTTCTGCAAGTGCTGCGTACTCGAGGATTTTGGACTGTTCCATGGTGTTGTGATGGACACCTGCTACTTCGAATACACCCTTGGTCAGAGTACCGGTCTTGTCAAATACGACGTATTTTGTCTCGGACAGAGTCTCCAGATAGTTGGAGCCTTTGACCAGGACACCTGCGTTGCTGGCCCCGCCGATTCCGGCAAAGAAACTCAGCGGGATACTGATCACAAGTGCACACGGGCAGCTGATTACAAGGAAGGTCAGTGCACGGTAGATCCACTGGCTCCACATTGCAGGATTGTGAAGGATCACAAGGTTTACAATCGGCGGCAGGACTGCAAGTGCGAGCGCACCGTAGCAGACTGCCGGGGTATAATAGCGGGCAAATTTGGAGATAAAGTTTTCGGATCTGGATTTACGGGAACTGGATTCCTCGATCAGTTCCAGGATCTTGGAAACGGTAGATTCATCAAATTCTTTGGTTGTTCTGATCTTGAGTACGCCTGTCATATTGATGCAGCCGCTGATGATCTCATCACCTGGTTTTGCACTTCGCGGAAGACTTTCACCTGTCAGTGCACTGGTATTGAGGGTTGTGGTTCCTTCTACGATCACACCGTCGAGCGGGACTTTTTCACCTGGCTGTACGACGATGATGGAACCGATCTCAACTTCATCCGGGTCAACTTTTTCCAGTTTACCATCGTTTTCGATATTGGCGTAGTCCGGGCGGATATCCATCAGTTCGGTGATGTTGCGGCGGCTCTTGCCGACCGCATAGCTCTGGAAAAGCTCGCCGATCTGGTAGAACAGCATAACGGCTGTGCCTTCTTTGTAATCCTTCAGAAGGATTGCTCCGATAGTTGCTACTGCCATCAGGAAGTTCTCGTCAAATACCTGTTTGTTACGGATTCCCTTGAATGCTTTGATCAGGATATCATAGCCGATCACAAGATATGGGATCATGTAAAGTGCAAATTCCAGATAGCCGTCAACTGAAAGCACGGACAGTACTGCGATCAGTACGAAAGCTATGATGATGCGGGTCAGCATTTTTTTCTGCTTTTTGTTCATGTTCTCTCCTCCTTCACCCATTTGATAAAGATGCCCTGCCGCATCCGCAGCAGAGCATTCTCATTGTTCTTATAAGTAGATCTCGCAGTCGTCTTCAACTTTCTTGCAGTTCTTGAGGACTTCTTTCATAACGCTGTCCGGATCCTGGCCTTCTTCGAATTCTACTTTCATTTTGAGCATCATGAAGTTTACGCTTGCATCCTTAACACCTGCTGTGTTCTTGGCAGCTTCTTCCATTTTGTTTGCACAGTTTGCGCAGTCAACTTCGATTTTGTAAGATTTCTTCATAGTGGTGATCTCCTTTTTCTTCATAGATGTTTTATTCACGTTTTCATATGAACACTTATTCATATGTTTGATTGTATTATATCACTTTCCATATATATGTCAATATATTTTAAGGAAATTTCCAAATAAAAAATGCTGCCCTGCCAAAGTCGCTTTTCTACAGCAACCTGGTCCGGACAGCAAATATTTAAGCATCTATCTTTGCATGTTCCACAATCATATTAAATTTCTTTATTCCCTCTCGGCTAATAAGCCCATCTTTTACATATTCTTCATAAATAGGTCTGATCTGGTAATCTATGCGATACTTTAAATATCCTTTTTCACTTTCCTTTATCCTTTCTTCATACTCTTTATCAGACTCTCCCTCCGCTCTCTTACTTCCATTCTTGCCAAGAAAATAGGTATGTCCAATCTTAATATCCCCTACATCCAGTTCCGAATCTTCCCGCAGATCTTCTGCAAAAATACCTTCTTTTTCATCCATCAGAGCTGTATACAGATCCTCTGCTTTCTTTCCAAATTTCTTATCTGCCCAACTCTCTTTGATTGCATCTGGTCTGGAACTGACTTTTACAAAGGCAAACCTTCTTCGTACCGCATAATCAATAGCACCAATTGTACGGTCTGCGGTATTCATGGTTCCGATGATATACAGATTCTTTGGAATCTTCAACGATCTGATTTCTCCATCTTCGCCTTTTAATTCATATGGAGTGGCAATTTCCTCCTCGCGATATTCCAATCCATAGATCAGCTCGCCAAGTACGGATGCCAGTGGAGCACGGTTGATCTCGTCAATAATCAGTACTTTCTTTTCTTCATTGTTCTCAAGACAGAATTTCTCGATAATCTTGGATTCTACCTCGTATGTAATGCCATTATCGGCAGGCTTCACAGCAATACCGCGTACAAAATCTTCGTAGCTGTAAGATGGATGAAACTGCACCAGTTTGTAATTGGAATTGTTTTTTAAATACTCTCTGGCCTCTTCATAATTGATTTCACCTGCACGTTTTCCCTGCAACCACGTTGCTGCAATGATTGTTGCAGAGTAGGTTTTGCTTGTTCCTGGCGGTCCATATAAAATGACCTGTTTATTCCAGTCATTTTCAAAAATCTTTAACACTTCACTTACTGCATTTTCTTTTTTAACTGTCCCGCTCATCTTTATCCTCCGTTCCATTTACTCCTGCTGCGCTCTCAACATTACTCTGAAATTCGCTGCTTCCCAGAGTTTTTATTTTCTCTTTCAATTTACCCAATAGTTCTTTTCCTTTTTTATTTCTTCTAAAATAGTCCTTATAATTTTCCGTACTATTCATTGTATTGTCAATAAATCGGCAGATTTCCTCACAGATATCCTGTTGAATCTGTCTCTGCTCATTCTCTTTCTGCTGCTTTATCCGTTCGTTCCGTTCTGCGATTGCATGTGCTATTTCCGCAAGATACTTTTTTGTAATCTCAACATAGTATTCAAATGCAGACTGCTCCTGCTTTGCCAGAGGAATATAGAACATCTGCACATTCTGCACTGTATCAATTCTTCCGAATACAGGTATTTCATTTTCCTCTCCCGTATAAGGACTGATCAGGCCTCCGTAATCACATCCCAGTGCCTTCATATAAAACAGAATCTGATGTGTCCTTGCGCGTTTTGCTTCCTGCTGCTGCTCAACGTCAGAATATTTTGCATCAAACACCGCTGCTACTTTCGATTCTTTGCCCTCCTGCGAATAGCGAAGTACTATATCTGGTATATATGTCTTCATGAAAAATTTTTCTATACTATTTTTGTTCTCCTGTGCAAAAAGCTTTCTTTCGGCTTTTTTTGTACTTTCCAGTTCAAATCTTATCTTATTTTCCTCATCCGCATTATATTTTGCAATTGCCTTCTTAAAAATTGCACGGCAAAAATACTCAAACAGCAGATTCATGTCAATAAAATATGGCAATACCTTTCCGTTGGAAAGCTGCACTTTTGTCTCCGTCTTACCCTCGTTTTTCTGGTCAGAGTACGAAAGACTATATCTTCCAATTACTTTTTTCGCCGCACGCAAAGCATCTTTATACTGTCGGAATGCACCATTATTTTTCAGGCCAACGAAATCCGCTGTGCTACATTTCCTAAGTGGTACACCGCTTAAAGCATTCATGCAATACCGGATATCTTCTGCAAGAGCATCGCCGATTCCATGTTTTTTCTGACACAGATGCAGGGCATACTTGATAATCTGGTTTTCCCTAATGTCTTCTGTCATTTTGTTATAAGAACAGTACACCCTCTGATTCTGCCCTTTTGAAGTATTGTATTTTAACTGTTTCTGTATCAGGATTTTCCCTTTGACCTTACAGTTCAGATTTTCCTCTCTGCGCTGTGACTGTCTCTTGAGATTCTTTTTGCAGACTTCTTTTGCCTTATTTACAAAATCAATGATTTCAAACACTCCATAGGCATCTGCAATTCCCAGATCTGTGTCCGATGCCCCCTGCTCCCCCTCACTGTTTGCAAAAAGATCAATAGTTCCAATTCCATTAATCATTCCAAACAGTATTTTCTCATTCTGATTCTTTCCATTTTTCTTATGCTTCGCCAGATCCCGCCATTCCGCTTCGGAATATGACCTGGTCTTGAGCATATCCGGATTCTCATAATAATCATCACCAGACAACACTGCCTCAATCATCTCTGTCGGCGAGATATGAAATCTTGAAGAAATTTTAATAAGAGGCCGTTCTTTGCTTTTATCCGCTGTTTCGGAATCCTGTGCCCTCTTTACCCCGGGAACTACGCCTACATATTGAGTTGCACGCAGGATAATTTCCTGTGAAGAGTTATCTACTGTCTGATAGATGCCGAGATTAAATGGAGAAGGAGTAAATCCAAATAGGGAAAGCGACTTTTCAAAATACTCTCCTGCACTCTCCAAGTCCTGTGTTTTTACCAGAGACCAGTCTTTTCCTTCGAGTAGTTTCATAATATTCAATCTCTCTTTATTCATCACGCTTCACTTCAAGGCTGTTCTTGATACGACCAAAATACTGTTCTTTCTGTAACAGCTCTGTCAGTGAAAGGTTGTTGTGTATTTTTTTACGTTTCGTAAACATACCATCTTTTACATATTCTTTTAGCAATGGAATCAGTTCATACTTCATCTTGTAGTCAAAATGCTCTTGATCATAATCACCATTTCCGTCTGTATTTATCATAAAATAGCTGATTCCCGGCATAATATCTTCCGGGTCGATTCCTCTTGCCACCGATGTCTTTACATCTTCCTGCACCATTTTAAATGCATCTTTCAAAAAAGCTTCTCCTTCATGTATTGTTTCCGGCTCCTCAGATTTAAGTTTTTCAAAGTCAAATCTTCTCCGTACCGCATAATCCAGATTCTGAAGAGAATGATCCGCAGTATTCATCGTTCCGATGATATACAGATTCTCCGGCACAGAAAAAGATTTTCCTGAAGTTTCTGTCGTAATATCCACTTCGCGATACTCAATTCCATAAAGAAGTTCCCCCAGTACCTCCGAAACATTCGCACGATTGATCTCGTCAATGATGAGCACATACGGTTTTTCCCTATCCAGACGGGCTTGCTCTGCAAACTCCATGAAAATGCGATCGGCATACCCTTTTCTGGTCATATCAACCGTTTCCATAAAGTCGTTGTAGCTGTATCCCGGATGGAATTGAACAATCCTGATCTGTTTTCGGATTTGTCTGCTGACAGTGTCTTCAGGGGCATCTGTTGAAGCATTTGCTACAAAACTGTTCAGGGCCTCCTCTTCTGGAAAATCAGGATCGTTCTTTACAATTCTGACTGCTTCTATCTTGGCACGACGGGTTTTGCCCGTTCCCGGAGGACCGTAAAAGATGATCTGTTTACTGCCTGGGAGGTGATGGGATTCCTTTCGCTCAACTCGTCCCTTCTCATTGATAAAGTGGCAATAATCCTGGCTTAAATATGCTTTCAGATTGTGATTGATGAATTCTTTTAATTTATCTTTGTCATCTTCGTAAAGAAATTTATCTCGCCGTTCTTTAAGCTTACTTCCCCAGATCTTTTCATCAGCATAATCAGCAGCATGCTCTCCCTCTATGTAAAAAATATTGCTGTCCAAAACAGGTCGTTTTGGACTGAATCCATCTACTTTTTTAAATCCAGTTACCTTCAGTATCCCCACTACTTTTCTGGGATAATATTGTGGTTTGTTAGCATGATTACCGATCACCAGCAAAAGTGCCGGAATCGGATTACCATCTCCATATGCCTTTTTAACATCGTTAAGATTATCAGCTCCCGCCGCCAAATCTTTAAAAAAAGTTTCAAATGACCGCCTACGCCTATCTAACATGTCCTCTGACGCAGTCCATGGCTTTGCAAAGGTTGCATTGATCCTCATGTCTTTCTGATCTAATATGTTCTCTAACGCAGTCCATGTCTTCACCGCCTTGACATCATCCAGCCACTCATCCAGCCACGCTTCGTTTACATTACTCATATCTGTCACCCCGTCTCTAATGGCTCAGCTTACTCCTTCACAAACACTGCAACTGCTTCCGTCCACACGGTTTCGCAGAACTGGTCTACACAACAGGCTTTCTCAAGTCGGTAGCCTGCCTGAAGAAAGGCTTCGAGGTCTCTGGCGAGGCTGGTAGCTTTGCAGGAGACGTAGACGATGCGGTTTACACCGTAGGAAAGGATCTTCGGCAGTGCTTTCGGGTGGATTCCGTCGCGCGGCGGGTCAAGAACGATCACGTCCGGTTTCTCGGTCAGGTCATCGAGGACCTTAAGAACGTCACCGGCGATAAATCTGCAGTTATCAAGACCGTTGAGTTTCGCATTCTCTCTCGCTGCTTCCACGGCATCTTCCACGATCTCGACACCGATCACTTCTTTTGCCACCGGTGCGAGAAGCTGGGCGATCGTGCCTGTTCCGCTGTACAGGTCAAAAACTTCCATTCCACTGGTATTCTGAATGTAGTCTCTGACAACATTATAGAGCACTTCCGCTGCCAGTGAGTTCGGCTGGAAGAAAGAAAATGTACTGATGCGGAATTTCAGCCCAAGCAGTGTCTCATAAAAATAGTCCTGTCCGTAAAGGATTCTTGTCTCATCACTCTTGACCACGTCAGAAAGCGAATCGTTGATGATGTGCATGATCCCAACGATCTTTCCTTCCAGCGGCAGTGCCAGAAGCTGTTCCTTAAGCGGTTCCAGATCGTATTCCTCCTGGCTGGTAGTGACAAGATGTACCAGGATTTCGCCGGATGTTACACCACGTCTCAGCATCAGATGGCGGAGATAGCCCACATGCTGGAGTTTACGATAATAGGAAACACCTTTTTCCTGAAAAAATGTGCGTACACAGGTCAGGATATCTGTCATATCCTTATGGACCAGTCTGCAGTCGTCCGTGTTTAAGATGTCATAAGTGCTGCCCTTCTTGTGCAGACCGAGAGAAAGCGGTCCGTCCTTGTATTCATCACCAAAGGAAAATTCCATCTTGTTGCGGTACCCAAATTCGATCGGGCTTCCGTGGATTCCTTCCCATTCAAAATCAGCCTTACCTTCTGCGTCTGTCTGTCCGCCCTGGATGAGTGCATCTTCCAGAAGCTCACGGATCTGTCTGTCCTTCATCTCAAGCTGATTCTCGTAGGACATTGTCTGGTACATGCATCCGCCGCATGCAGGAAAGTTGCTGCATACCGGCTCTCTTGTCTCAAGCGGGGATTTCTCCAGAACTTCCATGATGCGTCCCTGCGCCCTGCCGGAGCGTTTCTTCTGGATCATGAACCGTACATTCTGACCCGGGATTCCGTTCTTGATCAGGACTTTCTGATCATCCACCTGGACATAGCCTTTGTTTGGAAAGTCTACTTTTTCTATAATGCCTTCGTAAATTTCACCTTTTTTCATTTTATATTCCTCATTTTATTCTTATATTTACAGTAAAACAGCCCCGGTTATCTGCCGGAGCTGTTCAAATTCATGCTACGATTACTCTTCTTCGTCCTCGAAATAATCATCAAAGTCGTCGTCGAAATCTTCTTCAAAATCCTCCAGATAATCTGGTGTGAAGAAGCGGTAAACTGCAAATGCGATACCTGCTACTGCTGCAACTGCACCGATGATTGCCAGCACCCAGAGAACTGTGTTTTTCTCTTTTTCTTCTTCTTTCTTGTTCAGGGTAGAGAGTAATTCCTCGATTTTGGCATTCATGTTTAAATTATTCAGATTCATTGTACGCACCATCCTCTCGCTCGATGTCAATTTTTATAGAACATAGTATATCACTATTCTGAAATTTTTACCATATGTTCTATAAAAAAGTTACTTCAAAAATCCGCGAAAAATTCTCATCCTTTCTCCAGAAAAGGTGCACTGCCTATCTTACTGCCTATCTGAACCTTTGTCTCCACACCTTCCTGTGAATTCGTCAGCAGATCCTGATCTGGAACCACGCATCCTTTCTGCGTCATATAAATGATCGTTGACCCGCCAAATGCGAAGTTCCCTTTCTCCTGACCGCGGTCCACATGGTCACATACCGGGTGGTTTTCAATCTTTCCGACCATCAATGCACCAACTTCCATCATCAGGAGCGTTCCGAAATGCTCGGACTTCATAAGTGAATACTCCCGCGTATTTTCTTTGTAAATAGGATAAACATCATTTGCCACCGGGTTCACCGTGTGCAGAACACCTGGTATCCTCCTTCTCACCGATTCCCTGCCACTGTCGACATAGATATAACGATGATAATCATCCACACTGAGTCGGAACACCCACAGATATCCACCTGCAAACCGCCTCGCAAGTGCCTCATTCCGAAGAAGACTTCCTGCTGTATACCGCGTATGCTTGATCCTAACTTCCATCTGCTCATCGATCGGATAAACACTCAGCCGGCAGTCACACGGACTGATAAAATGTGTCTCGTCCATATCTATCTCGCGAGCACCCTTTCTGAGTTTCCTTGTAAAAAAGTCATTATAAGAACGATATCTCCGCGGCTCATAATCCTTCATATTGATTCCGGCTTTTCTGATAAAAGGATCGATTGCCAGAGTAGAGATCCCGGAATCCAGAAACCTGCCGCCAAGTTTCGAAACTGACGGTGACACCAGCGGCTTCAGCAGACATCTCCCCGCTGCACTTCCATAAAGCTTCTCCAGGAATTTATCCTGACCGGTGCTTTCCTCCCATTTATGTCCCTGACGGTCTGCCGTGTATCGCATGGCTCAGGCTCCTTTCAGTTTTTGTATTCTGTAAAGATTATATTTTGCCCACCATCCTTCTTTGTAGAGAAGGATAAAAAGAACTGCCACAGCCACAACTGCTACCAGTATGACCAACTCGCGGTTTGTCGGCTTGCGGAAACGGAAATCCAGGATAAAAAGGAAGCCCACCAGAAGCATTGCAAAATGGAGGCATCCGAGAAAATAACGGAATCCCGGGAAAAACACCGAAACCATAAACAGAAGCGGCATAATCACAGACATGGATGTGATCGGAAGTCCCTGATAATATTTACGGTTCTCGCTTGTCTCGCTCTGTCTCTTTTCTTCCATTACGTTAAAATATGCCAGCCTGATCACGCCTGCCACACCATAAAAAGCAAGGATCATCAGACTGTAGATCTTGCACATTCCAAGCTGGTATCCCAGAATGATCGGAAAAATGCCAAAACAGACAATATCGCAGAGGGAATCGATCTGAATCCCAAAAGCCTTCTCATCATCTGTCCGGTTCTTTTTTGTCCGGGCGATCTTGCCGTCAAACATATCACATAATCCTGAAAATGCAAGGCAGAACACTGCCAGCGGCAATTTCCCATCTATTGCAAAAAACATGCCCATGATCGAAGAGATCAGGCTTATGTACGTTACCACTACTGTATAATCATAAAATCCAATCATTCATACTACCCCTGTTTTTCATTTGTTTTCTGACCTATCGTCAGCTGCGCTATTACTGTAAAAAACGCACTGATAAAGAGTTCCCCATAGTATCCCAGTCCCCTGCTCAGTACCATTCCAGGAAGCAGAAGGCTTCCAAAAACAGGCACAAAAATATTCAGGAACAGTGTCTCGCTGATTCCCATTCCTCCCGGAAGGGGTAGCATGTCAACAGAAACAGAAATCACCGCCTGCAGAAACAGGACCGTCCAGAATCCCGTTCCACTGAGCGAAAAAGCCCGGTACACAAACCAGGTGACCGCAAACAGAGCCATTCTCTGTGCAAATGTGATCAGGATCACATGAAAGATCACCCGCGGATGAGTTCTTAAATACGCAGCAGTTTCTCTGTAAGTATCCATAGAATCTTCCAGCTTCTTAAGTCTGCTGTGTTTTTTGCGGACAATATGCAGTTTCTCCAGGATCTTAAGACCCTTTACCAGAAAGTTTCTGGCAAGATCCGGATGAAACACCAGCACTGTCATGAACGTAACACAAAAAATATTCAACGCCAGTCCCAGATAAAAGATCGGCAGGATCCCGGTCAGATAGCGATGCAGAAAACCTCTGCCAAAGACCGCGATCCCGACTCCGATCGCCACCAGCACAAACTTGTAAGTGATCGTAACGATCATCAGGATCACTGTTGCCACTGGGATTGAAATCTTTTCTTTCTTCATATAGTAGATCTGCATCGGCTGTCCGCCGCTTGCAGACGGCGTGATACAGCTGAAGAAAAAACCTACCGATGAAAACAGAAAACAGACTCTTTTCCTGAGATAGATCCCATAGGAACGCATCATATACCAGATGATGATCGATTCACCCCATATAAAAAAAGCTACCAGTGCCACTCCCGGCAGAAGCCAGATCTTGTCTGCGCTCTGAATCGCATCCATGACTGCCCCCAAGTCCTCTCCATGAAAGACACCATAGATCGTCAGCCCAAATACTACGACCAGAAATATCGTATTAAAAATTATCTTTTTTGTTTTGTTCATACGCAGCTTACCCTTCTGTAATCTTCAGGATCTTTTTCTCGATCCTGCTGCCAAGTTTCTCATAGATCCTGTACAGTTGTGTCTTCCTTCCGATAAATAAACACAGTTCTGCCAGAAGAATACCGCCTGCCACATCAACGATCACATGCTGCTTCGTCAGAAGTGTCGATGCAAATACAAGGACTGCGATCACCATGGATACTCTCTGATACCATACCGGAATCTCTTTTCTTCCGCGAATGCCAAGATAGCAGAACCAGCTCACAAGACAGTGGATAGACGGGAACAGGTTATCTGCCGCATCTATGGAATACAGCCAGAGTGCTGCCTGGTTCCATAAGCCACCGTCTGTGATCAATGGTCGTGTATTTGTTGTGGGGTATGCAAGAAAAAAGCCAAGGCAGATACATCTTGATATAAAATCCCCTGTAAAAAACTGGTACACACTGCGTCGCTCCTGCCTGGCAATCAGAATATAATTGACAGCCCAGAAAAGATAGCAGCCGAAATAGATCACAAGAAACTGCGGGACAAAAGGAAGGCTTCTGTCCACGCCGGTCTCGATATTGTGGTGATACCATCCGCCTGCGATCATTCTGGAGCCGGAATAAACAAGACAATTAAATACAAAAGAAAAAATAAGTGGAAAGACTCCATAAGCCGGGAGTATCCTGGTGATACCTTTCATAACTTTCTTCATTATATACTCCCTTCATCTTTCTCATGTAAACAGTATATCATCCTCGGACCGGGTAAGCAACCAAAGTCCGAAAACATTAAGAATTCTTAAGAAAAAGGTCAGATTTTCTTCAACTTTGCAAATCCTGCAAACATTTTTTTGACTCCGACCTTGTCAAAATCTACGGTTACTTCATAATCTCTGCCGCCTTCTACGATATCCCTGACGATACCAACGCCAAATTTGATATGACGGACGGTGTCTCCTACGCCGTAATCCAGTGATGCCGCCTTGGTGACTTTGAAGTTCTGTGCTTCAAACGGTTTCGCGCGGAAGGTCTGACGCATCTGCATGTAGCTGTTCTTAGGGGATGGTGTCTCCTGCATGGACGGCTTATGTTCCTGAATGGTCGTTCCAAGCTCTACCAGCTCCCTCGGAATCTCACGGACAAATCTGGATACTTTGTTGTACTGTGTCTCTCCGCGGACCAGGCGCTGGCGGGCACTGGTCAAGGTCAGTTCTTTCATTGCTCTTGTGATCCCCACATAGCAGAGCCTGCGCTCCTCCTCCATATCTGTAGGATCATCTGAGAAGATACACATGCTGCTCGGGAACATTCCATCCTCCATGCCTGCAAGGTAAACATACGGGAATTCCAGTCCCTTGGCACTGTGCAGAGTCATGAGCAGAACGTAATCCTGATCCGGATCTACTGTATCAATATCTGCGATCAATGCGATCTCCTCCAGGAATCCGGAAAGTGTTGCTTCTCTGCCCTCTGCCTTCATTGCTTCCTCATAGGAAACAGTCTTGGAGATCAGCTCGTCGATGTTCTCGATCCTTGCTCTGGATTCCTCTGTATCCTCTGCTTTGAGTTCATCCACGTATCCGGTGAGGTCGATCACTTCTTCCAGGATCTCTGTAACGCTGTATGCCTGTGCCTTGCTCTTGAGTGACTGGATAAAGGTAACAAATCCCTCAATCTTGTTCAGGCTCCTTCCGATGGATGGAACTTCCTCTGCCACTCTCAGAGCATCATAAAAGCTCACATTCATGTAATCCGCATAATCCTGCACACGTCCTACAGTCGTTGCACCGATTCCTCGTTTCGGTACATTCAGGATACGTCTGACTGCCAGATCGTCTGCGGAGTTATCGATCGTCTTGAGATAGCAGAGCAGATCTTTGATCTCTTTACGCGCGTAGAAGTTGATCCCTCCTACGATCTTGTATGGGATATTTGCCTTCAGGCACTTCTCTTCAAACAGACGGGACTGTGCATTGGTTCTGTAGAGGATCGCACACTCTCTGTAATCTGCCAGATGTTCTCTCTTTTTCTTTGCAATATCTCCGATCACGTATTCTGCTTCCTCGAATCCATTCATAAACTGGCGGAAGTGAAGTTTCTCTCCCTCTGGATTCTCTGTCCAGAGACGTTTCTCCTTACGTGCTGCATTGTTGGCGATCACCTCATTCGCCGCATTCAGGATGTTCTTGGTGGAACGGTAGTTCTGTTCCAGGCGGATCACCTTCGCATCCGGGAAAACCCGCTCGAATCCAAGGATGTTGCCAATGTTGGCTCCGCGGAATTTGTAGATGGACTGGTCATCATCACCTACTACGCATAAATTCCCGTATCTCGCCGCAAGAAGGCTCACGAACTTAAACTGTACGGTGTTGGTATCCTGATACTCATCCACCATGATATAGCGAAATTTCTCCTGATAGGACTCCAGGACATCCCCGCAGTTCTGAAAAAGCTCTACGGTCTTGACCAGCAGATCGTCAAAATCCAGGGCATTGTTGCTCTTGAGTGCAGCCTGGTATTCGCGGTAGACCTGGGCTACTTTTTTCTGGTTAAAATCTCCTCCTGCATTCATCTCCATCTCATCCGGTGTGATCATCTCGTCCTTGGCATGGGAGATCTGTGCAAGAAGAGACCTCTCCTTGTATTTCTTGGTGTCGATATTTAATTTGCGGCAGATCTCCTTCATCAGAGTCTTCTGGTCATCGCTGTCATAAATGGTGAAACGATTGTCATATCCAAGCCTGTCAATATAGCGGCGCAGGATGCGGACGCAGGTAGAGTGGAAGGTCGCAACCCAGACGCTCATTCCATCCGCTCCTGTCAGCTTATCCACACGCTCTCGCATCTCCTGTGCTGCCTTGTTGGTAAAGGTGATCGCAAGGATGTTGAATGGATTCACGCCCTTGTCAGCGATCAGGTGGGCGATCCTGTGTGTCAGCACTCTCGTCTTGCCGGAACCTGCTCCTGCAAGGATCAGAAGAGGTCCCTCTGTATGAAAAACAGCCTCCTGCTGAGGCGGATTCAGTGTGTCATATATACTCATTTAAAAATTTCTCCTGTTTCTGTTAAACGTTCATAAGTTATCTGTGTCAAACTGATGTTTTACGGTCTTTTTCTATTATACATGAAAGTCCCGGGAGGGTAAAGGAAATTCCTTCGACAAGGATAAGATTCCCACATTGCCAGCTTTTCGCCATATAATGCAAAAACAGAGAAACCAGTCTGCCCGGTCTCTCTGTCCTGTAAAACTTAATATGCAGTTCGTTTATTTCGCTGTGATGTGGTAATTCCAGCTCTGGTATTCTTTCTTTGCCTCTTCCAGAAGAATACCGCCGTGCATAAGCGCACCGCCCGGATATTCCACTCCATTTACCAGATACATCTGATTTTCTTTAAGTCCGCGGAGTCTGATCCTTACTCCCGGGTCGTTTGCACGTACTCTGGATGCCACGATGCTTACAAGCGCTTCGTTTCCGTCTTCACTTACAAACTCCCATGCCGCGTAAGGGCCTTCCTCCATCGCATTGGTCAGTCTGTAATAATCTCCAAAGTGGATCACGTCATAATATTTCTTAAATTCCTCGATCTGACCGCGGATCTGCGTTTTTTCTTCTTCTGAAAGTTTCGCCGGGTCCAGCTCATATCCGAAGGTTCCTGCCATCGCTACGGCTGCTCTTGTCTCAAACGGTACGAAACGTCCTGTCTGATGGTTCGGGCAGGCGGATACATGAGATCCCACTGCGCTGACCGGATAAGCAAATGAAGTTCCATACTGGATCTTCAGACGCTCGATCGTATCGGTGTCATCGCTGCACCAGATCTGAGAAGTATAATGGAGCATTCCGGCATCAAATCTTCCGCCGCCTCCGCTGCAGCCTTCGATCAGCATATCCGGATATCTCTTTCCGAGTCTGTCCAGAAATTCATACAGACCAAGAACATAACGGTGCGGAACCTCTCCCTGGCGGTCTGCCGGAAGTGCTGCACAGTAAATATCACTGATGCTTCTGTTAAAATCCCATTTCAGATAATCGACATCCGCTTTGTCCAGGACCTTGGTCATCTCATCAAAGATATGATTTCTGACATCTTCTCTGGAAAAATCAAGCACAAGCTGGTTACGTCCACGGTTCGGTCTTCTGCCCGGCACGGTAAACGCCCAGTCCGGATGTGCACGGTAGAGGTCACTGTCCTCTGATACACATTCCGGCTCGTACCAGATACCGAATTTCATTCCAAGACCATGGATGCGCTCTGCCAGCTCGCTTAACGTGCAGCCTAATTTCTTCTCGTTTACCTGCCAGTCTCCAAGACCGCTGTTATCATCATCTCGTTTTCCGAACCAGCCATCGTCCATGACGAACAGTTCCACACCGCAGGAAGCTGCTTCTTTCGCCATCTCGAGGAGTTTTGCACCGGTGAAATCGAAATAGGTTCCTTCCCAGTTGTTGATGAGGACCGGTCTGCGTTCCAGTTTGAACCTGCCTCTGCATACATGCTCACGGACTGCCTTGTGGTAGCAGTTTGACATTTTTTCGAAGCCCTCTGCGCTGTATACCATCATGACTTCCGGTGCATGGAAAATCTCGCCTTCTCTCAGAAGGAACTCAAAATTTTCCGGATGGATCCCCATGATCAGTCTGGTCTGGTCAAACTGGTCTTTTTCTGCTGCTGCGAGGAAGTTTCCGCTGTACAGAAACGAAAATCCATAACACTCTCCTGAAGTTTCTGTCGCATTTTTATCTGCCAGCATTACAAATGGGTTGTACTGATGGCTGGATGCACCGCGAAGACTTCCGACAGACTGCACGCCGTGGTGGATCGGAGTTCTGGAAAGCTGTCTCTCCATCTCATGTTTTCCATAAAAAGTCATCCAGTCCCAGTCTCCATACGGCTGGTCCAGGCAGAGGGACATCACACGCTCAAGCTGAACCGGTGCCTGACCGTGGTTTTCCACGCTGACACTTCTTGTGATGACATCCAGGTCTTTCACAACTCCATAGTACAGTTTTACTCTGACATCCTGCACATCATCACGAAGAGTGATCACGAGAGTCTCTGCCTCGTTTTCGTCTGCATACATTGCCGGAAGTCCCGGAATGGAATATTTTCCCTTGATGATCTCATAGCCTTCATAGCGAAGTCCCAGAGTTCTTGTTCCATTGTCATAGCGGATATCGAGTGCACTCTCACGATAGTCTCCGCTTCCAAAAGAAGAATATTCCTGCGGCAGAGTATCTGTGGAGTATGTCCTGTCCCCTGCTGCCTCGTCCGGATTTCCGGAAAAACCGTGATCTCTTCTCTGGATCAGATAGGAGTAATCACAAATGTCTGTTTTTCTTCCATAGTAGGTGTGAAGCAGGATTCCTTTGTCGTCCGCTTTCATCTGGTACATGCTGTTCTTTGTGCACAGGGTGAACAGTCTGTTTTCTTTGTCAAATACGATTGCCATAGATGTCTTCTCCTTTTGATAAGTTCATGATTAAGTTTATTTTACCGCTCCATTGACAACACCGTTAAGTATCTGCTTCTGGCATACCAGATAGAAAATCACAATTGGTATCAGTGCCAGCAGGTAGGATGCAAAGGCGAGGTTATAATTTGTTCCAAACTGTGTCTGGAAATTCAACTGTGCAAGCGGAAGTGTGTTTTTACCGGTTCCGGACATCATGACGAGTGGGGTCATAACATCATTCCATGTTCCAAGTGCAGTTAAAACTGCCACTGTCGCATGCATTGGCTTCATGATCGGGAAAACAATACTCCAATAGGTCTTCCATGTACTTGCACCGTCTACTTTTGCAGCTTCTTCCAGTGCCATCGGAATATTTTTGAGATAACCGGAATACAGAAGAAGATTCATTGGCATATAGAATACCACATAAAGCACGATCACACCAACCCTGTTTCCGATTCCCATCTGAGAAGTCTGTTTTACAAGCGGCATCATCAGGATCGCGAATGGAACGAACATACCGCTCACGATATAAAGATAAGAAAATTTATAAAATTTGCTGTTTGCCATGTTTCTTCCGATCGCATATCCGGCAATAGAATGAATCAGAATGGCAAGTACCACTGTCACAATTGTGATCAGCAGAGAGTTTCCAAGAGAATTCCAGAAATCTGTGACTTTCATTGCTTCTGTAAAATTCGAAAAGCTCCAGGAGGACGGCAGGGAAAGTGCTCCTGCAATATCATTTGTCATCTCGGACGGCTTTTTGAATGCAATGATCACTGCCATATATAATGGAAAAAAGATCGTGATACATCCAAGGATCAAAAGGATTGTAACCGGCCAGTTGGTTTTGCCTGGCATCTGACTGTTCTTTTTCATTATAACTGTTCCTCCTTTTTATTCATAAATGTAAGCTGGAATACAGAAATTGCAACAATGACTACGAAGAAAAGTACTGCATTCGCACTCTGGAAACCAAACTGTCCTCCATCCATTCCGTTTCTGTAAATAAGATAGGAAATAGACTCTGTACTCTGTGCCGGACCACCCTTTGTCAAAGACATGATCTGGTCGAATACCATGAGGAAGTTTTTCATGCAGAGAACCATATTTATGGTAAAAAAAGGAATGATCAGCGGAAAAGTAAGGTTTTTGAACTTGCTCCATCCGGTTGCACCGTCGATCGCGCCTGCCTCATAAACATCCTCCGGAACGGTCTGCAGACCTGAGATATAGATGATCGTGTTCATGGCGATTGCCTGCCATGCTGCAACAATTACGATTGCAAACCATGCTGACTTTGTGCTCGCAAGCATACTGCTTTTGAGAAATCCAATTCCCAGGTTTTCTCCGATTGTCGGGAGAATATATGTGAAAATAAAACTGAAAATATAGCCTACAACAAGTCCTCCGAGAACATTCGGGATAAAATAGATTCCACGGAGTGCACTTTTTGCACGGATCTTGCTGTTCAGACCAAGTGCAAGGATCAGACTTATCACATTGACAATGATCGTTGCCACGATTGCAAATTTAAACGTAAACAGATAAGATTTTCCTACGCGTGCATCCTGAAAGAGGTCAATATAGTTTCTGAGTCCTACCCATTCGTAACTTCCATATCCCTTGAAGTTCGTAAAGCTGTAGATGAAGCCTTTGATCAGCGGCAGTGTATTAAAGGTAAAAAACAGGATGAGCACCGGAATGGTGATCAGCATAAATGTACGTTTTCTTTCATTTCCTTTCATGATTCATTTCCTCCCTCTCCATGTTCTTTCTCATACTTCTGGACTTTTCGTATCAGGTCACGGTTGTAGCGTATCCAGTCTTTATCGAATTTCGCAAGGAAGCTGTCTGCGTCACCATCCATAAGATAGGTCTGGATCATTGCATCTACGGCCATTTCTGACGGATAATGGTGATCCTGGTAGTCTGTCATTTTGTCGTTTTCGATGTATTCTTTCACGCCGTCAAGCATGGACGGAAGTTCAAAGTCACCTTCCTTGCATGGAACTGCATTCTGCTCGTCCAGGTAAATCTGAATATTTTCATCCTCAAGCATAAATCGCAGAACTTCATAAGCGGCTTCTTTATTTTTGCAGTCCTTCATAACCGAAAATTGAAGGTCTACACCAGAATTCAGCACCTGTTCGTCTGCATTGTCATTTGCCGGAAATACGAAGGAATCAATCTGCATATCCGGATTCACAGACAGAATCTGCGGAACTGCGTAACTTCCGATACAGTACATTGCAGATTCCCCTCTTGCAAAAGCAGTGCAGGCATCGTTGTAGCTGAATGCATATGGATCATTCTGTGCATATGGAAGCAGCTGGATGATCTTGTCGGCAAGCTCTCTGTATTCTTCTGAAAAAGTTGTCGTTCCTTTGTTGACCTGCTGGCAGACATCTGCCGGTGAGAGGTCACACGCCATGGCATTCCACGGTGCAAGACAGGTCCATGTATCCTTAAAGCCAAAGTACAAAGGAAGCTGTCCTGAAGCCTGGATCGTATCCAGAAGTTCTATGAATTCATCCCAGGTTGTCGGGATCTCCCAGCCATTTTCTTCGAACATTTCTTTGTTATAAAGGATTCCTGCTGCATTTGCCACATACGGAACTGCGTAAGTACCATCTTCCGGAATAAATTCCAGGTTTTTATCGATATCTAAGTAGGACTGTTTGATGTCTTTCAGACCATCAAAATCTGAAATATCCACCAGCATATCAGAATCCAGGAAATTGGAATAGTTCACATCTCCACCAATTCCAATGATATCCGGCTGATCTTCCTTGATAAATCTTGTCTTGAGGATTGTCATTGCCTCATTCGGTGATTCAATCGTCAGTTCGATGTCATCATGGGTTTCGTTAAATTTCTCTTCCATCTTTTCGAAGGCTTTGACTGCCTCCGGTTTGTACTGAACCATTTCTATCTTTGTTTTGCCGTCAGAAGTTTTTGAGGAATCTCCACATCCGGCAAGAGCAAGTCCTGCTCCCATAAGAACGGTTCCTGCAAGAATTAATTTTTTCTTCATTGCACTTCTCTCCCTTCCTGTTTTTCTTTTAGTACCACGGCCATAGTATTTTGGATCCTGAACGGATTTCCGTCACTTTTCATCTAAAATAATATCATCTGGACTTCTTTCCGTAAATATTCTCATGACAGCACTTTTATACCTTTATTCGTTTTTTAAAGAATAAAGTTGAAGTATAGACTCATTATGGTATATAATATAGAAAAACATGCAAATTTCGTGTATTACTAACAATTTTAATTGATATTTTTTAGTAATATCAACCAGTTTCTATGTTTCATGGGGGATAAAATATGGATAAAGTCTTGTTTCATATGTTTTCAGATGACCGTTTTATGGATCTTACACTCTACCAGTATGGATATGAACAGTGTCTTCCACTACACTCCTACGGTCCTTTTGTACGAAACCATTTCCTGTTCCATTATGTTATTTCAGGTAAAGGAACACTCCTGGTTGATGATGAAAATTCCCAGTCTACGGAATACCAGCTTCAGGGCGGAATGGGATTCCTGATTGAGCCCGATTGTGTAAATACTTATTTTGCCGACCGCAAAGACCCATGGGAATATGCCTGGATCGAATTCAGCGGACTCCGGGCAAAGGAGATTCTGGAGGGCTCCGGTCTTTCTTCTGACTCTCCGGTCTATCTTCCACGCACACCACAGGATGGGGAGCGGCTCAAAAATGAGATTCTGTATCTTGCCACACACGCTCAGGAATCTTCCTATCATCTGATCGGGCATCTTTATCTTATCATGGATGCACTGGTCAGCGGATCGTCTTCCAGGCGGCACACCCAGGGAGGCAAACGTGCACAGTTTTACACGAACGAAGCTGTGACCTTCATCGCCCAGAATTATTCCCGTGCGATCACGGTCGAGGACATGGCTCGCCGCTGCAATCTGGATCGGAGTTATTTTGGCAAGGTTTTCCGTGATGTCCTCGGACAGTCTCCACAGGAATTTCTCATCCAGTACCGTATGGAAAAAGCTGCCGAACTTCTCAAGATCACAGATCTTTCTGTGGGCGAGATCAGCAGGCAGGTCGGCTATCCCAACCAACTCCATTTTTCCAGAGCTTTCAAGAATTTTTATGGAATCTCACCCCGTACTTACCGCCAAAATAACAAATTCCTTTAGAAAAATGTTTACAAGTAGTATTTAAAACTATATAATAAGGGGCATAAGAGAGAGGAAAGTGGTATTTATGTCAACAAATAATGAGGCGATGATCAGACATATTCTGGACTGGGTTTCCGGAATTGGATATATTAAACCCGAGGATATTCCGAATATTGATCTTTATATGGATCAGGTAACGACTTTCATGGAAGAGCAGCTTGCACATTCCAAGCGATATCAGGAAGACAAGATTCTCACCAAGACCATGATCAATAACTATGCCAAGAATAATCTTCTTCCGTCACCGGTGAAGAAGCGTTATTCCAAAGAGCATCTGCTGGTTCTGATCTTTATTTACTACTTCAAGAACATTCTTTCTATCAATGATATTCAGACTCTTCTGAATCCGATCACGGATAAATATTTTAAATCTCAGGAGAAGCTGGATCTGACTTCTATCTATGAGGAAGTTTTCAGCATGGAGAAAGAACAGATTGAAGTTCTCAAGAAGGAGCTTCTGAAGAATTATCAGACTGCTCAGAATACGTTTACGGATGCTCCGGAGGATGAGCAGGATTTCCTGAAATTATTCTCTTTCATCTGCCTGCTCAGTTTTGATGTCTACATGAAAAAAACGATCATCGAGCAGATGATCGACAGTCTTCGAGAAAATGACCCAAAGAAAAAGAAATGATTTCACTCAAATAAAAAGAGGTTCCCGCCGCAGTGTGACGGGAACCTCTTTTGTTATTTAGTATAAATAATTCTTGTTTACATAGCCGGATTTGTTCAGTTTCGGTGCATATACATACCAGTAGGTGCTGTCGCTGGTATCCTGTACCTGCACGGTGTCTCCGCTGTAAAGCTCTCCGATCTCATTGCTGTCATCGTATGCCTTGGCGGTACGAAGTGCAAGATATCCTTTGCTTACACTGACGGTCTTGGTTACTACAGAAGGAGTGCTGCTGCCTGCGCCTACGAGATAGTTGCGGTTTACGTAGCCGGATTTGTTAAGCTTCGGAGAATATACATACCAGTAGGTACTGTCGCTTGAATCCTGTACCTGTACGGTATCTCCGCTGTAAAGTTCTCCGATCTCGTTCTTATCATCGTATGCCTTGGCGGTACGAAGCGCGAGGTATCCTTTGCTTACGCTGACGGTATAGCTGGCTCCGCCTGTGTTTGCTGTTCCACCGCCAACCAGATAGTTGCGGTTTACATAGCCGGATTTGTTAAGCTTCGGGGAATATACGTACCAGTAGGTGCTGTCGCTGCTATCCTGTACCTGTACAGTATCTCCGCTGTAAAGCTCTCCGATCTCATTCTTATCATCGTATGCCTTGGCTGTACGAAGTGCGAGATATCCCTTGCTTACACTGACTGTGTAATTGCTTCCTCCTGTGCTGCTTCCGCCGCCAACCAGATAATTGCGGTTTACATAGCCGGATTTATTCAGTTTTGCAGAATATACATACCAGTAAGTGCTGTCGCTGGTATCTGTAACTTCTACGGTATCTCCTGTGTAAAGCTCTCCGATCTCATTCTTATCATCGTATGCCTTGGCGGTACGCAGTGCAAGATATCCCTTGCTTACGCTGACTGTGTACATGGTTCCTGCAAGGCTTTCCCTTGCTGTTAATGGCAGGGATAAAGTGAAAACAAGTACAAAAAGTGCTGTCCATTTTAAAAATGTTGATTTTTCTTTCATAGTGATGCCCTCCTTTGGGAATATTATTTTTTACAATTCTCTCAGGAATTGTAAGAATCATAGATCTGTCTACTCAGAGATGCGATCGTACTCTGAGCTGCCCCCGGCTGTGGAACATTCTCTGACATAAATACAATGATCAGGTCATTCAGGTCATTGTAGATGATTCCTGCATCATTCTCGACATCCGAAAGTTCTCCTGTCTTGTTTGCAACGCTGACGCCTGACGGCATCTGTGCCGGGATCTTGTTTCTCCTGCTCTGTGCTGCAAGTAATGCAAATTCTGCCTGTGCGTGTGCATCAGACTGCTGATTTCCATCGTAAACTTCCTTGAGGAAGTGTCCGCAATCTGAAACAGAGGTATAATTGTCATCGTACTGATTGCTTGCGAGGAGAAGTCTTCCCATATGTGTGCTGGAATATCCCTTATCACTGCAGAAATTATTAACTACATTCATTCCTGCACTGCTGTCTCCGCCTCCCAGATAACTTACCAGTGTGTTTGCCGCATCATTATCACTGACTGTTATCATGGAATTCAGGTTGGAATCTACGCTGGACTGTCCATACTGTCCCACAATACTGTCATAATTCTCATAAACAGCTCCCATGATATAAAGCTTGATCAGACTTGCTGCCTGCATTCTGGCATCCTGGATGGCTCCTTCGGTATTTTTCTCCAGGTCACATACATATACGGACCAGGTTCCATTTCCTGACGGAAGTGCAAGACTTGACAAAACGCTCTGAAGTTTCTCATCAGTCCCGGCTGTCTCTGATGATGCAGAACTTCCAAATACGCTTCCTCCCTCTGACTCTGACGGCGGTGACAGGGTTCCCTGTCCCTCCTGTACTGTAGCTGTTTCATCCGGTGCCGGTTCCGGATGATGATCGGATTCCTCCGTTGTCTGTGTCTCTGCTGTGGCTTCTGCCGCATAACACGGCTGCACCATCAGACATGCTGTAATCAAACTGCTTACTGCGATTCTGGTTAAAGTCTTATTTTTCATTTTCTCTCTTCCTTATTTTCAGATACTTTTATTATAAGTTTTTTGTATAACAGTTGCAAGAAATTTGTTACCATTTACGGTAACTTATACCTTACTTCGTATCTTGCCAAAATACTGATTATAGCTTATCATAAAAGCGGCAGTTTTTGAAAATCAATTCTGCTCTCTGTATATATTTATTATAGCAGAGTGTTTCGCAAATTTGTAATTTTTATATACAAAAAACAGTTTTCAGGAGGTACTTTATGAAAAAATTTTTGACAGCACTGCTGCTTGGCAGCCTGATCTTTGTTTCACCGGCAGTCGTTTCGGCTTCTTCGGAAACCACCTATGAAAGTGAGGAAGGACAGGCCATGATCAAACCGCCGTCTTCTTCTGAACAGTCATCTGAAACAGAGGATGAAACGACAGATGAAACTGACGCGCAGGAAGAAGAGGGTACTATCAGTTCTTCTGATTCCTCATCTGGCATGGACTGGTCTGCTGCCAACACCGAAAACAGCAAAACTTCCAATCAGGGAAATTTCACAGTCTGTGTGGATGCCGGGCATCAGGGATCCTGGGTGGATATGAGCGCACAGGAACCAATGGCTCCTGGATCTTCCCAGACGAAAAACAAAGCTACGACAGGAACCAGCGGAAATTTTTCCAAAGTTCCAGAATATGAAGTGAATCTGGAAGTTTCTCTTGTACTCCAGAAAGAGCTGATCTCACGTGGGTATAATGTTGTTATGACCCGTGAGGATAACGACACGGCTATCAGCAACAAGGAACGCGCGGAACTTGCTACGGAAAAAGGTGCTGATATCACGGTGCGTATCCATGCAAATGGCGATAACAGTTCTACTTCTTCCGGTGCGCTTACGATGGCTCCTACTTCTTCCAATCAGTATCTGGATCAGGATATCATTGAGAAAAGTAATACGCTTGCAAGCTGTATCATCAATCATTACTGTGATGCGACCGGGCTTGGAAATCTTGGGGTGATCTCTTCTGATAATATGACAGGAACCAACTGGAGTACTGTTCCTGTTGCGATCCTTGAGATGGGATTTATGAGTAATCAGAATGATGATCTGTATATCACCAATTCTGCAAATCATGAGACGATGGCGAAGGCAGTCGCGGATGGTATTGATGAGTATTTCAATATTGTTGCACCGGATACGGTTGCGATCGGGAAGCATCTTTCTGCACTTACAGATAAGATTGAAAAAGATTATGTGGATGTGCAGGAAAAGAAGGGTGAAAGCTGGGCTGTTTCTGTGATGGATCTTTCTACGCAGGCGTATAGTACGGTGAATGCGGAGAAGGCGATGAAGTCTGCGAGTGTTATTAAGGCGTTTATTATGGCGGCGGTTTATGATAAGATGGTTTATCCGGATGGAGCGGATACGGCTTCTGAGGAGTATGAGAAGACGTTGAAGCCGCTGCTTACGAAGATGATCACGGTTAGTGATAATGATGCGGCAAATGAGCTGGTGAGACAGCTTGGAAATGAGGATTTTGCTGCGGGGGCGGCTGTGGTTAATGAATTTTGTCAGGAGAGGGAGTATACCAGTACTCATCTTGGGAGGGAGTTCCTTGCGAATGAACCGACGGATGATAATTATGTGAGTGCTTCGGATTGTTGTCGGCTTTTGTCGGATATTTATAATGGAACGCTCGTTAATGAGAAGGCGGATTCCGATATGCTGGAATTGCTGAAGGGGCAGACTGTGAAGACGAAGATCCCGGTTGGGGTGCCGGATGGGGTTGAGACGGCGAATAAGACGGGGGAGCTTTCTGACGCAAAGCTGGGAGTGGTTGAAAACGATATTGCTATTGTTTTCGATGCCACGCACCCTTATGTGATTGCGGTGCTTTCCAATGATGTTAAAAGTAATGCGGATGCGCAAAATACTATTGCGAAGATTTCTAAAGATGTTTATGAGTTTATGACTTCGCAGAAGTGAAAAACCCCTGAGGGGGGAAAGTATCTCGGAGTCTGCGAAGGCCGAAGTTCCCCCCTCAGACTCCCCCCTTCTTGGCCACGCGGCTTTAGACTGGGGACGGGCGTGCCTGCGGCGTCGCCCTGGGTGTTGGGGAAATTATTGAGAAGAAAAACGGAGCCGTAGGGATCTTCGATCCTGCGGGCTCCGTTTTTTATTTATTCTTCTGTTTTATTTTCTTTGGCTTTCATTCTTTCGAAGACCATTTCGTAGCCGTCGTTTCCGTAGTTAAGGGAACGGTTTACTCGGCTGATGGTTGCAGTTGAGGCCCCGGTCTTTTCGGAGATGTCCAGATATGTGCGCTTGTCAGTTAACATTTTAGCTACCTCAAAACGCTGTGAAAGAGAAAGAAGTTCGTTGATCGTGCATACATCTTCGAAGAAGGTATAGCATTCTTCTTTATTCTTCAAACAAAGGATTGCCTCAAAAAGATGGTCAACCTCTTCCGTCCTGATTTTTTTACCCATTTTCCTGCTCCTTTAGCTTACATTCTGTTATATTTCACATATTAGTATTTTAACACTTTAACTTGTGATAAGCAAGGGATTTTGTGATTTTCGTAACAAAACGGTGTGGATAGTTGAATTTCCTTTGAAAAGCAGGTATACTGGGAACAAATGTACGAATTTTTCAGATTGGAGTATTGTTATGGATTTATTTGAATATGCCAAATCTAAGACTCTGGACCGGGAGTCGCCTCTGGCTTCCAGGCTTCGTCCTACTACTCTGGATGAGGTTGTCGGGCAGGAGCATATTGTGGGGAAGGATAAATTGTTATATCGTGCGATCAAGGCGGATAAGCTGACTTCTGTTATTTTTTATGGGCCTCCGGGGACTGGTAAGACGACGCTTGCTAAGGTGATCGCGAATACGACCCGTGCCAATTTTACTCAGATCAATGCTACGGTTGCGGGCAAGAAGGATATGGAGCAGGTCGTAAAGGAAGCGCAGGAACAGCTTGGTATGTATGGTAAGAAGACCATTCTGTTCATCGACGAGATCCATCGTTTTAATAAAGGACAGCAGGATTATCTTCTTCCGTTTGTGGAGGATGGAACGATCATATTGATCGGTGCAACGACGGAGAATCCTTATTTTGAGGTCAACGGTGCTCTTCTCTCCCGTTCTATTATTTTTGAGCTCAGGGCTCTGAGTCAGGAGAATATCCGCACGCTGATCCTGCGTGCAGTCAATGACTGTGATAAGGGAATGGGGAATTATGGTGCTGTGATCGATGACGACGCGCTTGAATTTCTTTCTGATATGGCCGGCGGTGATGCGCGGAGTGCACTGAATGCCGTGGAGCTCGGGATCCTGACAACTCCAAAGAGTGATGACGGTTATATCCATCTGACGCTTGATGTCGCTTCTGAATGCATCCAGAAGCGTGTGGTCCAGTATGATAAGCAGGGGGATAATCATTATGATATCATTTCTGCTTTTATCAAAAGTATGCGTGGCTCCGATCCGGATGCGGCTGTCTATTATCTTGCCAAGATGCTTTACGCAGGGGAGGATATCAAGTTTATTGCGCGCAGGATCATGATCCTTGCCTCTGAGGACATCGGAAATGCAGATCCGCAAGCACTCTGTGTGGCTGTTGCTGCTACCCAGGCAGTTGAGCGTGTCGGCATGCCAGAAGCACAGATCATTCTTTCACAGGCAGTCACCTATATGGCATGTGCACCAAAGAGCAATGCCGCTGTAAACGCGATCTTTTCTGCCATGGACTCTGTCAAAAAGACCAGGACTACGGTTCCTGTTCATCTGCAGGATGCACATTATGGCGGGCATGAGAAGCTTGGTAAAGGGATCGGATATAAATATGCGCATGATTATCCAAATCATTATGTGAATCAGCAGTATCTGCCATCGGAGATCGAGGGCGAGAAGTTCTATGAACCAGGGGATCTTGGATATGAGAAAACTCTCAACGAATATATGAAACATATAAAGGGTGAAGCTTAACGGCTCCACCCTCTTATTTTATGAGATCAACTCTCCCATCAACATTTCATATATATCCTGTGACTTCGCTGCCCAGCTCCGACAGATCTCCTGGGCGGCTTCTTTGTTCGGTGCAGCCATGCTCAGATCCATGATCGTAGAGGAATCCTTCTCTATGATCTGGCAGCGGACGGCATATCCGCCCTGCGGGGTCGTATAATAGTCAGCCGGGGTCAGGATCCGCTCCTGTACTTTGCAGCCACGACTTTCCAGATATTCCTTGACTTCATTCTTGATATCCTGTGAGATATCTTTTTCGAAGTAGGAAAGCGTCTTGCGTCCTTCTTCCGTCAGTTCATAGTAAGAACTGTTCGTGATCGTCCTTTTGTGGAGAAGTTCTGTCTCTGTCAGCTCTGACAGTACTTTCTGCAGCTGGAAATAATCGGTATATTCCCGGTCCAGGATAAACTCTGAAATCTGTGAATTTGTCAGTGCCTGTGTCGCGTGCTTCGCCATATATAATACGATCAGCTTATACGTTGTAAATGGATCTGCCATTTGAGTCACCTCTTTCTTATTCTGACAGGGTGTGAAACTGCTTATTACTGTTCACTCCATTCACAGTAACTTGGTCAAAATTATACTGCTTCCCCTGCCAACTGTCACATACCTTCATCTGATGATGCAGAAGATTCAGGACTTCTCTCTTCCTGCCTGTCCATAGCGGAGCAAGTAAAAGTTCCTTCGGTCCGTCTCCTGTCATCCTGTGTATGACGATCTCCGGATCCAGATGCTCGATGCACCGGATCAGCAGATTCAGATATTCTTCTCTTTCGTATACGTGGAATTTGCCCTCCAGATATTCCTGTGCAAGATCGGTGCCCTTAAGCACATGGAGAAGCTGAAGTTTGATTCCCTGTATGTCTCTGTGGTTCAAATATTCCATGGTAGCGAGAATGTCCTCCTCGGATTCCCCCGGAAGCCCCAGGATCGTGTGAACGATCACTTCGATCCCACGTTCCCGAAGATTTCTCACCGCTGTCTCAAATACCGAAAGAGGATATCCTCTCCGGATATATGCGGCCGTCCGCTCGTGGATCGTCTGAAGCCCAAGTTCGATCCATACCGGCTTGATCTGGTTCAGTTCCGTAAGAAGATCCAGAATATCTTCTCCCAGACAGTCCGGTCTTGTCCCGATTGACAGTGCCACCACAGATGGATGATGAATCGCTTCTGTAAAAATCTTCCTGAGATATTCCACCGGGGCATAGGTATTGGTATATGCCTGAAAATAAGCAATATATTTATGGATCGGGCGTTTCGCGGACAAAACAGCGATCTGGCTGTCGATCTGCTCTGTAATCGTCAGTGCCGCATCTGCCGCAAAATCACCGCTTCCGCCCTCACTGCAGAAAATACAGCCTCGGCTTCCGAGTTTCCCGTCACGGTTCGGACAGGACATACCGCCGTTCAGCGTCACCTTGTATACCTTTTCGCCAAAGGTCTCTCTCAGCATATAGTCAAGTGAATGGTACGGTTTACCATTCCAGTTTCTCATTCTGCCTTTCCTCCGTCCTCTGCGCCTTCCGGAATATAATTCTCAAAGATCTTTACCAGGAAAAATGAGTTGCAGTATGCAACCACTGCCCCGCCGATCACTAGACAGATCAGGATGATCGTTGCCTGTACTTTAAATGTCGGTGCAAAAGATACCAGAAGTACCGGACATGCACAGATCACTGCCATCAGGACCGTATACGGAAGATGACGAACAGACATCAGCACCGCATTGATGAACGTATTTCTGGTAGAATTATAAAATTTCGCCAGAACTGGATAAATATACAGGAATACCATCACATACAGAACGCTGAATGCAAGGAAAATGATATTCATGATCTGTCCAAGCGGCTGTCCCATCTGCTTTACGATTCTCATATCCACATAAAGGATCACTGCCAGCACAAGCATGATCAGGTTGATCACCGTTGCCTGTTTGAAATTCTGTTTGAAAGATTTAAAAAAGCTCTTGATTATGTAGGACTCTTCGTTCTTTACCATCTTCATGGTCACATAAAACATCGCTGTGATCGATGCCCCCGCTGTCACGATCGGGATGCAGCAGATCAGACATAGGATATTCAAAATAAATAAATCTGCGACCTTTCCCATAAATGTAAAAAACTTATTATCCATACTGAAAAATCTGTCCATTTTTTACTCCTTTTTCTGCTGAATTGATAAACTCATTATATATCAGTATAACGAAATTGAGCAGAAAAAGCAATGACAAACCTGTTACTGTGAACGGAGTGAACAGTAACACAAACCTTTCACGATATGGTCATGGTACGATCAGTTCATCTACTGTCACAAACTCATAACCTTTTTCTTTCAGCCGGTCGATAAGGAGAAGGGCTGCCTCCACGCTGGTCTGATATTCGTCGTGCATAAGGATGATCGAACCATCCTCAGGTTCTTCTCCTGCTGCCTTGAGGATTGCATCCACATTCTGGCTTTTCCAGTCAAGTGTGTCAATATCCCAGAATACGGGCAGCATTTCGACGCAGAGCTCCATGTTTTTCTTCCAGGCACCATAAGGAGGACGCATGTATTCCGGATACTTTCCTGTCACCTCATAGATCTCATTGTTTGTTTTGAGTATCTCCTGCCGGGCTGTAGTCTCCGGGATCTTGTTGAGCTGTACGTGATTATACGTATGATTTCCCAGAAGATGTCCTTCCGCCTGCATCCTCTGCACCAGTTCCTGATTCTCCTTCACGTTTTTGCCCAGAAGAAAAAAAGTCGCCTGGACATTTCTCTCTTTCAGTCCATCCAGAAGAAGCGGTGTATATTTCGGACTTGGACCGTCATCGAAGGTCAGTGCTACTTCAGGATGTGCCTGGCTCTGCTCCATAAGTTCCTGTTCCATCAGACGGAGCATCCCCTCTCCTGCAACAAGCCTGGCTGCCTTATTTCCGATCGTCTGTACAGCCTCCGGTTCTTTTCCTGCAGACCAGACAGTTCCCATGAGCAATAGAAGTACAACAACTATCCCTGAAAAAAATTTTCTCATATCTACCCTGCCTGCCCTGTACTCCCTTCAATATATGCATGAAAGCATAAAAAAAGAACGGGGACGGTGTTTTAAAAACACCGCCCCCAACTGGCTTTTATTTTCCAAGCATGATCTTTAACTGTGCTTCGATCGCATCAACGCATTTCTCAAATCCGAGTTTGCCGCTGTTCAGGCAAAGGTCGTAATTTGTCGCATCGTTCCAGACACCGCCTGCAAATTTGTGGTAGTAGTCCTGTTTGCGCTTGTCATCCTTGAGAAGGAATTTCTCCACATCTTCTCTTGATCCGGAGATTTTCTCAGAAGCCTGCTCTACACGGAACTCCCATGGTGCATGGATGAATACACGCAAGGTATTCGGACGATCCTTGAATACATAGTTTACACAGCGTCCTACGATCACGTAGGATTCTTTTTCTGCAAGGTCGTTGACTACTTTAGCCTGGTAGTTAAAAAGATTCTCATCGGAGATGAAATCCTTGCTGCCTGGCTGGTGCAGGTCTCCCTTGTAGATGCTGTCCTTGCTGCCAAAAAGAGAAGTCTTGACTTTATCTCCCGCTTCTACTTTGCCGAAAAGTTTTACGTCAATTCCACTCTCATCAGATGCCATCTGAATGATCTGCTTGTCATAGAAAGAAATCCCCAGACGCTCTGCCAGCATTTTGCCGACGGTACGTCCGCCGCTTCCATACTGTCTTGCAATTGTGATTACAACCTGATCCATTATTGATTCCTCCTTATTCTCCCAGATATGCTTTCTGGACAGATTCATCATGAAGCAGATCATCTGCTTTGCCTTCCAGAGTAATGCTTCCTGTCTCAAGGACATACGCTCTGTCAGCGATAGAAAGGGCTTTCTTTGCGTTCTGCTCAACGAGGAGAACGGTTGTGCCGCTTTCACTTACTTCTTTGATAATATCAAAGATCTCATTTACAAAGATCGGGGAAAGACCCATAGACGGCTCATCCATCAGGATGATGCTCGGTTTACTCATCAGAGCACGTCCCATTGCAAGCATCTGCTGCTCACCACCGGAAAGTGTACCGGCACGCTGTCCTGTACGTTCTTTCAGACGCGGGAATCTCTTGTAAACCATCTCGAGGCTCTGTGCGATCTCGTTTTTGTCTTTTCTTGTGTAAGCACCCATCAGAAGATTTTCGTATACAGACATGTCTGCAAATACACGTCTTCCTTCCGGTACGTGTGCCATACCCATCTCGACGATCTTGTGTGCAGGTGTCTTTGTGAGGTCTTTGCCGCCAAACATAATACTTCCTGCTTTTGCCGGGATGATTCCGGTCAGTGTCTGCAGTGTGGTTGTCTTACCGGCACCGTTCGCACCGATCAGTGCGATAACTTCTCCCTGTTCTACATGAAAGGAAATTCCCTTCAATGCCTGGATAACACCATAATAAACCTGGAGATCTTTTACTTCCAACATTGACATTTGATTTTCCTCCTTATTCTCCCAGATATGCAGTGACTACTGCCGGATCTTTCAGAACCTTCAGAGTCTCGCCCTGTGCAAGCACCTGTCCGAAGTTCAGTACGGTTACTTCTTCACAGATACCGCCGACCAGTTTCATATCATGCTCGATCAGAAGAGTGGTCATATCAAAATGTTTCTGTACGAAACGGATGGTATCCATCAGTTCCTGTGTTTCATTCGGGTTCATACCTGCAGCCGGCTCATCCAGAAGAAGAAGCTTCGGATCGGTTGCCAGTGCTCTGGCGATCTCGAGTTTACGCTGTTTACCATATGGAAGGTTTCCTGCAAGGGTATCTGCTTCTTTGTCGAGGTCGAATACCTTGAGGATCTCCATTGCTTTTTCATTCATTTCTTTTTCTACTTTGTGATATTTCGGAAGTCTTAAGATTCCGGTCAGGGTAGAATAAGAATGATGATTGTGAAGTCCGACCTTGACGTTGTCAAGAACCGGCATATCCTTGAACAGACGGATGTTCTGGAATGTTCGCGCGATACCTGCTTTGTTGATCTCGATCGTGCTCTTACCTGTGATATCCTGTCCGTCCAGTTTGATGATACCCTCGGTCGGTTTGTATACACCTGTGAGAAGGTTGAAGATTGTTGTTTTGCCGGCACCGTTCGGTCCGATCAGTCCGTAGAGCTGACCTTTTTCGATTGATACATTGAATCCGTCAACTGCGCGAAGACCGCCGAACTGGATAGCCAGATGATTTACTTCCAACATTGCCATGGTTAAGCTGCCTCCTTTTTGTTCTTAGTGCCTTTGATCTTTTCCATTACGCGTGCTCTCCAGTTTCTTGCTGCCGGTGCCCAGTTAAAGAGCATCATAACGATCAGGACGATCGCATAGATGAGCATACGATAGTTTGCAAATCCACGGAGAAGTTCCGGAAGTGCATAGAGGATGATCGCTGCGATCATGGAACCTCTCAGGTTTCCGATTCCACCAAGTACGACATATACCAGGATCAGGATAGACATGTTGTAGTCAAATCCGGATACCTTTAACATGGAAAGGTTGTGTGCATAGAGAACACCTGCAACACCTGCGAGGGCTGCGGAGATCGTGAATGCAAGAAGTTTGAACTTGGTAACATCGATACCTACGGATTCTGCTGCGATACGGTTATCTCTGGTTGCCATGATAGCACGTCCGCTTCTGGAGTTTACAAGGTTCTGTACGATGAACAGTGTAAGAAGGACCAGAAGGATTCCGATCGGGAAAAAGTAATGTTTGACATCTTTGTAAAGAGCACCTGTTCCGGAGATACCAAGCGCACCTTTGAGGATCTGTTTGCCGCCTGCTTCCAGTTTGAGACTTGCGGCACTTGTTGCTACGTGAAGTCCTTTTTCGTCAAAACCGATATACAGGATGTTGATCAGGTTCTTGATGATCTCACCGAATGCCAGGGTTACGATCGCAAGATAGTCACCACGAAGTCGAAGTACCGGGATACCGATAATCACACCAAACACGGCTGCTACTGCTGCGCCGATCAGGATCGCCAGGATAAATCTCGGAACCTGCGGGATATCGCTTGCGATATGTGAAAATAATGCACTGGAATACGCGCCGACACACATGAATCCTGCATGACCAAGGCTCAGCTCACCGGAAAAACCTACTACCAGGTTCAGGGAGATCGCTGCGATCACATAAACACACAGCGGAACCAGAAGACCTGTAAGAAGTCTGGACAGATGTCCTGTACCGGAAAGGATCTGTACGATCACAAAAAGTGCGATCACGATCCCATAGTTGATCATATTGTTTTTTACTGTTTTGTTCATTGTTTTCTTCATTCTGACCACCCCTTATACTTTCTCCTGGATGTTCTTGCCGAACAGTCCGGTAGGTTTTACAAGAAGCACTACGATCAGGACGCCGAAACAGATAGCATCTGCAACCTGCGAAGAAATATATGCTTTACCAAAGATCTCGATCACGCCAAGGAGGATTCCTCCGACCATGGCTCCCGGAATGGATCCGATACCACCGAATACGGCTGCAACGAAAGCTTTGATACCAGGCATTGCTCCTGTATATGGAGTCAGTGTCGGGTAAGTCTGGCAGAGAAGAAGTCCTGCGATCGCTGCAAGTCCGGAACCGATCGCAAATGTCATGGAGATTGTCGCATTGACATTGACACCCATGAGCTGTGCGGCGTCGCGGTCCTCAGATACTGCCTGCATCGCACGTCCCGGTTTTGTCTTCTGAACAAAAAGCATCAGACCGACCATGATCACGATACAGGTAAGGATCGTTACAATGGTTATTCCTTTGATCACAAGCTGTCCGTCAAATAAAGACACGGACGGCACATCGATAACAGTTACGAAACTCTTGGCATCTGCTCCGAAGATCAAAAGTGCCAGGTTCTGAAGCAGATAGCTGACACCGATCGCGGTGATCAGTACTGCAAGGTTGGAAGACGCCTTACGAAGCGGGCTGTATGCGACTTTCTCGATCACCATACCAAGAACGGTACAGAAGATTACAGAAAGTACGATAGCCAGCACCGGAGACATGCCTCCTTTGGTAACAGCGGTAAGGATCACAAATGCACCGACCATGATGACATCACCATGAGCGAAGTTCAGCATTTTTGCAATACCATACACCATTGTGTACCCCAGGGCAATGATCGCATAGATACTGCCCAGGCTGATTCCATCTTTTAAGTATGATAAAAAGCTCATAATGCACCTCTTTAAATTATTAACTGATTGGCTTATTAGTGCAAGAAAGGGGGGACAGTCCTGTGATAACAGGCAACCGTCCCCCGTCCTCTGAATATAGTATCTTATTAGTCCATTTCTACGTAAGCGCCGTCCTGGATCTCGAAAGCTTTTGGCTCTTTGTCACATTCGCCATCTTCTGTCCATTTTGCTTTACCTGTAAGTCCGTCAAGTTCTACACTGAGCATTGCCTCAGACATAGCTGCACTGATGTCTGCATTTTCCATATCCGGTGTGATCTCTGCTGCATCTGCTGCTGCTTTCATAGCATAGAGTACATCGTATGTATCTGCTGCGAACTGGTTCGGAACTTCATCTTTGTTTGCAGCTTCATATGCTTTAACAAATGCCTGAGATTTTTCATCTTCTGCTGTTGCAGAGAATGGTGTCAGAAGCATAACGCCTTCTGCGAGGGATGTATCGAAGTTTTCTACTCCAAGGATACCGTCCATACCGTCTACACCGAATTTCT
>OOAZ01000395.1_pt1 | contig 38926 bp, 27 predicted proteins | sample 1671221 | NCBI WGS metagenome assembly OOAZ01 (sample SAMN06348134, study PRJEB24527) | human gut metagenome | biome: human gut; feature: ankylosing spondylitis patient; material: feces | host: Homo sapiens | place: China | collected 2015-10
TGTCCATCATGCCGGGCATGGACTGACGTGCGCCGGAACGGACGGAGACCAGCAGGGGGTTCTGGTTATCGCCGAACTTCTTGCCGGTGATCTCTTCCAGACCCTTGAGGTGCTCAAAGATATCAGCAGTGATCTCGTCATTGATCTGACGGCCGTCTGCATAATACTGGGTGCAGGCGTCGGTGGTGATGGTGAAACCCTGCGGCACCGGCATACCGGCTGCGGTCATTTCTGCCAGACCAGCACCCTTGCCGCCCAGAGTATTCTTCATGGTGACTTTGTCGCCGCCGAAAGCATCATTGCCTTCGCTGAAGTAGTACAGATACTTTTTGCTCATGCGTTGTTTACCTCCCATTCGTGACTGCAGCACAGCCGCACCGCAGTCTCATCGTTTGCCTTGTCTTAAAAACTCGACCGATGAACATTGTTTGTGAATGCTAAACTATTATACCAGAAAATCCATTCCTTTCCACCATGCAAAATCCCGAATTTGTCTGTTATTTTTTATGAAAATCCCTTGAAATTTGCCAAGTTTTAAGGTAGTATAGAATGGGAGAAAGTTCGAGAGGTTTTTCGTTTTCTGACGCGGATTCCCCGCCTGTTGGATACAACTTTCTATCCCTGTAATTTCAGCTTTTCTTTTTTGTCGGCACATATCTCCTGTTGTATCCATCTTTGGATATGGATGCAACATTTCTCCGGGCAGAAAAAGCTGGTCTGCCCGCCGGGAGAGCACCGTGCCGGAAGGGAGATCTATCGTATGGAAAATTCTGTATCTTCTGCTGCGCTGAACGCAGCGCGTGAGCAGCTGGATGCCGCCGAAGCCGCCCGTGAGGTCATTCTGCTGCAGCATATCGCAAACGGTGTGGTCATCGACAGCCGCACCGTTCAGATCGCACCGGACGTGGTCATTGCTCCGGGTGCCGTCATTCTGGCCGGTACCATCCTGCGCGGCAGAACAGTCATCGGTGCGGGCTGCATCATCGGCCCCAACACCCTCATCGAGGACAGCATCGTAGATGAGGGCAGCACCGTCAACGCCAGTCAGGTGTACAGCAGCCACATCGGCCCCCACAACAATATCGGTCCCTTCACCCATGTGCGGGTGAACACCGTCACCGACTACGGCGTGCATCTGGGTGCATACGTGGAGACCAAGAACTCCAACTTTGCCCGGGGCAACACGGTGAGCCACCTGACCTACATCGGCGACAGCGACGTGGGCAAGTACTGCAACTTCGGCTGCGGCACTGTCACCTGCAACTACGACGGCAAGGATAAGTTCCGCACCCAGATCGGCGATTACTGCTTCATCGGCTGCAACACCAACCTTGTGGCCCCGGTCAAGGTGGGCGATGGTGCCTACACCGCCGCCGGCAGCACCATCACCAAGGATGTGCCCGCACAGGCACTGGGCATCGCCCGGGAGCGCCAGACCAATCTGGAGGGCTGGGCAGAACCCAAGATGGAAGCCTACATTGCCAAAAAGCAGAAGCTGGAAAACGAGCAGAACAAGTAACGCTCTGCCCTCACGCTGAAGCTGTAACAAACCCTTTTGCCCTCCGGCCGCACGGCCCGGGGGCATTTTTTGCTTATAATGTATATCTTTTTGCGCGCGTGTATGTTATACTTGGATGTTGTATCACACTCTTATCAGGAAAAGGTATTATCATATCATGAATGAAAACGATATCTGGCTCATTGCAGGGCTGGGCAACCCCGAAGCAAAGTACGATGGCACCCGCCACAACACCGGTTTTGCCGCGCTGGACGTGCTGGCCGACAAGTGGAACATCTCTGTTGGCAAGACCAAATTTCAGGGCCTGTGGGGACAGGGCGAGGTGGACGGCCACAAGGTGGTGCTGCTGAAGCCCCTGACCTACATGAACCTCTCCGGCGATTCCATCGCCCCCATGGCGGGCTTTTTCAAGATCCCTGCCGACCATGTGCTGGTGCTGTGCGATGATATCACGCAGGCACCCGGCAAGCTGCGCATCCGCCCCTCCGGTTCTGCCGGCGGGCACAACGGCCTGAAGAGCATCATTGCCCGTCTGGGTGGGGAGAACTTCCCCCGCATCCGCATCGGCATCGGCGCAAAGCCCCACCCGGACTACGACCTTGCCGCATGGGTGCTGGGCAAGTTCCCGCCGGAGGATGCCAAGGCTATCGCCGACCGCTACCCCGACCTTGAGGCCGCCGCAAAGCTCATCATGGACGGCAAGCTGAGTCTGGCACAGAGCAAATATAACGGGTAAGAACCCCATTTAAAACGCCCTCCGCTTGCGCTCTGGGCATTTTCAGCGGAATTTTATTTTTATTGTTTGTGTTTGTCGCGGCCTGCGGGCCGCTCCAAACACATTTTCACCGAGTGGGGCAGCACTGGCAAGCTGCATTTATGTTCTTTGATGCATTTTGAGGTCACGCCCCCTCTCGTGAAAAAGCAGCAGAGAAAAAATAATCATTCCTCTGCCATTGCCAAAGCGCAACAGCGACGACCGCCGCCAGTGGCGGAAACAGGGAGGAGTTGTTGGGGCAGCGGCCAGCAAGACTCAAGCGAAGCGCTGCGGATGCTGGGTGCCGCAACCCGGCCTTGGCGCGGAGCGCCTGAGAGGGCTCTACGTCTCCCCGCGTGACACCCCCAGCACCACCCCCATCTCCCCCAGCAGCATCATGAGGCTGGTGCCGCCGGAGGAGAAAAAGGGCAGCGAGATGCCGGTGTTGGGGATGGTGTTGGTGACGACAGCCACGTTCAGCACCGCCTGCAGGGCCACCTGCACCACGAATCCCACCACCAGCAGCGCTCCGAACCGGTCGGGCGCGTGGGCTGCGATGGTGATGCCCCGGCAGAGCAGCAGCACGAACAGTCCCACCACTGCGCAGGCCCCCACGAAGCCCAGTTCCTCGCAGACGATGGAGAAGATGAAGTCGTTCTGAGGCTCAGGGACGAAAAGATGCTTCTGGCGGCTTTCCCCCAGACCGAGGCCGGTGGCCCCGCCGGAGCCGATGGCATAGAGACTCTGGATGGTCTGGTGGCCGTCGCCCAGCGGGTCGGCAAAGGGGTCGAGCCAGGAGCGGAGCCGGTCGGCGGCGTAGGGGACGAGGTCGGGCATGACGGCCACCGCCGCACCGATCGCCCCGACGCCTCCCGCGCCCGCCAGCAAAAACCACCGCAGCCCCGTACCGCCCACGAACATCAGCACCGCGCCGATGCCGAGGATGAGGACGGTGCCGGACAGGTGCGGCTCCAGCAGCATCAGGGCCGCCACCACCCCCAGCACCAGCGCAAAGGGCAGCACGCCCACGCTGAAATCCTTCATCCGGTCGTGGTTCAGCGCGATGATGTGGGAAAACACCAGCACCACCGCAAACTTTGCGATCTCGCTGGGCTGCAGGGTGCCGAACCCCGGGATGACCAGCCACCGCCTGCAGCCGTTGTACTCGGGCATAAACAGCACCGCCGCCAGCAATATCAGCGACAGCCCCAGCAGCGGCCATGCCAGCTTGTGGAAGATATGGTAATCTACCCGGCTGGCCAGCCACATCCCGCAGAGTCCCAGCGCCGCGTAGAGCAGCTGAGGCCGCAGATAGGCCCAGGCGTCGCCCCGCCGGTAGAGCGCCACGGCGCTGGACGCACTGGCCAGCATCACCAGCCCGAAGCCCACCAGCGTGAGCACCAGGATCAGAAACGGCAGGTCCATGCCGGGCAGCGGACGCAGGATCCTCTTCTTCATCCTCTCCCCCCTTCCCTTTAGTGTACGCACCGGGGCGGACGGCTAGTCACGGGGTCTCGCGCATATAATTGCAGGAAGGGAGGTGCTGTCTCATGTCCGAATCGCCAAAACCCGCCGACGCCCTGCGCACCCTGCCGGAACGGGCGTTCCGCGCCCGGGCAAGGCTGGTGGCGGGGGTGTTCTGTCTGGTCTGCTGCGGGCTGGCGGTGCGGCTTTTATTTTTGCAGGTTCTGGGCGGCGGCTGGTACACCGACCGCGCCCTGGGCCAGCAGCTGCGGGACACCGTCGTCCCCGCCGACCGGGGCCGCATTTATAGCGCCGACGGCGTCCTTCTGGCGGCCAACAGCAGCTGCTGGACTCTCCGGGCCTCGCCCCGGGAGATGCCGGAGGATAAACTCGCCCTCGCGGCCAAGGGGCTGGCAGAGATCCTGGAGCTGGACGAAGGGAAGCTTCTCGAGAAATTCAGCGACCGCCGCTCCAACGACTGCCTCCTGCGCTACCGGGTAGACCGGGCCATGGCCGACGCCGTGCGGGACTTCTGCGAGGCAAACGGCATCACCGGCATCCGCATCAATCAGGACTCGAAGCGCTGGTACCCGCAGGGGGAGTTTCTGGCCTCGGTGCTGGGGTTCACCAATGTGGACAACGCGGGCGTCTCGGGCCTCGAACTGAAGTATGACGACCTGCTCACCGGCGAAAACGGCGTCGTCCTCACGGCGGTGAACGCCTGGGGCTACACCCTCGAGCAGAGCTATGAGACCGAGCGCTTCCCCACCGAGGGGGACGGCCTGCGGCTCACCATCGACGCCAACATCCAGCACTACCTCGAGAACGCGCTGGGCTACGCGGTAAAGGAGCACCACGTCGCAGCCCGTGCCGTGGGCATCGTCATGGACGTGAACACCGGGGCCGTGCTGGCCATGTCCACCACCCCCGCCTACGACCCCAACCAGCCCCGTGTGCTGGCCGACAAGGCCGCCCGGGAGGCCGTAGAGGGGCTTTCCGGCGATGAGCGGGCGGCGGCATTGCAGCTGGCCCAGCAGACCCAGTGGCGGAACAAGGCCGTCAGCGACCTCTACGAGCCGGGCAGCGTCTTCAAGCTCATCACCTGCGCGGCGGCGCTGGACACCGGGGCTGTGAGCAAAAATTCCAGCTTCTACTGCGGCGAGAGCATCTCGGTGGCCGGCACCCGCTTCCACTGCGCCAACCACAAGCGCCACGGGGCGCAGACCGTCACGCAGGCCCTTGAGAACTCCTGCAACCAGAGCTTCATCCAAATCGGCGCAAGGCTGGGCAAAGAGGCGTTCTGCGACTACTTTGCGGCCTTCGGCCTCCGCGCGCCCACCGGCATCGACCTGCCCGCCGAGCCGAAAAAGAGCCTCTACTACACCGCCGACCGGATGGGGCCGGTGGAGCTGGCGTCCTGCGCCTTCGGGCAGAGCAGCAAGATCTCTTACCTCGAGATGGCGTCGGCGGTCTGCGCCGTGGTCAACGGCGGGCGGCTGATGCAGCCCTACGTCGTCTCGGACATCCTCGGCCCGGAGGGCGAGGTCATCGACCACCTCTCTCCCGTCTGCAAGCGGCAGGTGCTGAAAGAGGAGACCTCCCGCACCATGCGGGAGATGATGGAGGCCGTCGTCCTCTACGGCGGCGGCCGGAACGCCCGGATCGCGGGCTACCGGGTAGGCGGCAAGAGCGGCACCAGCCAGAAGCTGGACAGCGCCGACGAGAAGGCCCGCATCGCCAGCTTTGTGGCCGTGGCTCCCATCGACGACCCCCAGTTTTTGTGTCTCGTCTGCCTCGACGAGCCCCACAGCTGGACGACGGCGGGCGGCAGCCTCTCGGCCCCGGTCTGCGCCGAGGTCCTCGAGCAGACGCTGGTCTATAAAGGTGTCCCCCGCGCCGCTGTCCCGGATACGCCTGCTTCCGACGCTGAGACTTCCGCCGACCTTCCCGAGGACGGCGACAGCTTCGACGGGGCGTAAAAATGGGCAAAAGAAAAGACCGCTGGACGGCGGTCTTGGAAGGTCGATATTTTTCAGCTCTGCTGCGGCTGGTCGCGGAACACGATCTCGCCGGTGGCGCTGTCCATCGACTCGACGATGGCGAGGCTCTCCAGCTGGATGCCCTTGCTGCGGATGAGGTCGCCGCCCTGCTGGAAGCCCTTCTCGACGGCGATGCCGATGCCCTCGACGGTGGCACCAGCCTTCTCGGTCAGCTCCAGCAGACCCAGCAGGGCGCAGCCGTTGGCCAGGAAGTCGTCGATGATGAGAACGTGGTCCTCGGGGGTGAGGAACTTCTTGGAGACGATGACATTATAAATTTTCTTGTGGGTGAAGGACTGGATCTTCGTCTCGTAGTTGTCATAGTCCAGGTTGATGCTCATGGACTTTTTGGCGAACACCACCGGCACGTTGAACTCACTGGCCACCACAGCCGCGATGCCGATGCCGCTGGCCTCGATGGTGAGCACCTTGTTGATGGGCTTGCCGTCGAACAGGCGCTTCCACTCCTTTGCCATCTCGCGGAACAGCGGGATGTCCATCTGATGGTTGATGAAGCTGTCCACCTTGAGCACGTTGCCCTCACGCACGATGCCGTCTTTGCGGATGCGGTCTTCCAGCATTTTCATAGTTCGTCTCTTCCTCCCAATTTTCCTGTCACAAAACGGTCGATATTTCATATCAGTATACCGGATACTCTCCCGGTTGGCAAGGCTTTTTCTGCCCAAATTTGACTCGTTCTCTCCGGTTTTTTCAGCCCTTTCGATTATAAGTATGACTTTTGTGGTACAGTCTGTGTCTCAGGGCGGGCGATTTGTGCAGTTGTCTCTTGTTTTCTGCGCAAAATCGAGTATACTGGTAGCAACCGGAAACGGCTTGCTGCGGCCGACGAGGGCCGCACCGGGAAAAGGAGTCAGTATATGAAGACAGGGTTAGTATTAGAGGGCGGTGCCATGCGGGGGATGTTCACCGCAGGCGTTCTGGATGTCCTGATGGAGCACGGCCTCACCACCGATGGCACCATCGGCGTGTCGGCGGGCGCGGTGTTCGGCTGCAACTTCAAGTCGCACCAGATCGGCCGCGTCATCCGCTACAACACCGAATATTGCAACGACAAGCGCTACGCCAGCTTCCGCAATCTGCTGCGCACCGGCAACCTCTACAGCGAGGATTTCTGCTACCACGAGGTGCCGGAAAAGCTGGACCCCTTCGATGAAGAGGCCTTCCGCGCTTCGCCCATGGACTTCTTTGTCGTCTGCACCGACCTGCGCACCGGCGACCCGATCTACCACAAGTGCCGCAGCGGCGACGCCGAAGACGTGCGCTGGATGGAGGCCTCGGCGTCCATGCCGCTGGCAGCGAAGGCCGTCAGGATCGGCCACTACTCCCTGCTGGACGGCGGCGTGGCCGACTCCATCCCCGCCCGCTTCTTCGAGAGCCTGGGTTACAAGCGGAATCTCATCATCCTGACCCAACCAAAAGGCTTTGTGAAAAAGAAGAACCCCATGCTGCCCGCCATCCGTGCGCGGTATCTGCGCTATCCGGCCTTCGTGGCAGCGGTGGCCGACCGTCACGAGCGATACAACGAGACCCTTTCCTACATCGCCATGCAGGAGGCATCGGGCAAGGACTATGTCATCCGCCCGCCCATCCCGCTGGAGATCGGCGCTATGGAGCGCGACCCCGCCCAGCTGCGCCGGGTCTACGAGACGGGCCGCGCCGTAGCGGAGAACCAGATCGATAAGATAGAGGCGTTCCTGAACGATGTGAAGGAGACGGAGGAATAACCCTCTCAGTCTCGCTTCGCTCGCCAGCTCCCCCAAAGGGGGAGCCTCTGGCGTGTCGGCCAGGCCCATGCTGGACGAGCAAAGTTTCTTTATATTGAAAACAGCAGTGCCCTGCTATAGAGATTAGCAACAGCTTGACAAGGGATATTGTCCCGAAGCTGCTGCCCTCTGTAGCAGGGCACTATTTTTTGCGTTATATTGAGCTTTCAGCAGACAGTAGGAAGTGACCCGGCCTGCCAAGGGCTCCCCCTCTGGGGGAGCTGTCACGCCTGCGGCGTGACTGAGAGGGTTACTGCATATCCGTCTCAGAGATGGGGGTATCCAGCTCATCGGCGGGGGAGTCCGCCGTCTCGGGCTGTTTGCCCTTCTTCCCCCTGCGGGGCTTTTCGCCCTTCGGGCCGCGCTTCGACTTGATGCGCTTTGCCAGCAGCAGGAGCAGCACCAGCAGGGCTGCGCCGCCGGCGCAGAAGGCCCAGACGGGGAGCTTTGCGGGGACGAAAGCCACTTCGACCTCGGTGCCGGTGGTGGTGAAGGTGGTGTAGCTGCCGAAGCTGCCCGTCTCCACCTTATGCCAGCTGCCGTCGGCCTGCTTGACGTAGACCTTGCCCTTGGCCTTGCCGGGGGTCAGATAACGGATCTGGTGGGTCTCATTGCCGTCATCGGTGAACTCCAGCAGCCACTGCTCTGTCACACCGTGGACATCGGCTGTGATGTCCTGCTGGGTGACCTGCACGGCGTTGGAACCGCCGAAGAAGCCGTCCACGAAGAAGACGGGGCGTCCGTTCTCGCGGGTGACGCTGCTGCTCAGAGACGGGATGTAGGGCGTGTACTCCACATTGACCACAGTGTCGGTGTGGAGCTGGTCGAGAACGGGTGTACTCCACTCGGCGTAGTATCCATTCTTCTGGGGGATCTCGGGGTAGTCGGCCAGAGTGAAGGACGCACCGTAGTCAAAGCTGATCTTCTTGATGATGTGGCCGTCAGCCTTGAAGGTCAGGGTCAGCTTGCGGAAGGAGTCCGGCACATTCTCCTGAGCCAGCAGGGTCTCATAAGTGACCGGCTCTGCCTGACCGACGCGGCTCAGGCGGTCGATGCCCTGCAGATCGTCGGAGACGAAGAGGTTGCCATAGAAGTCGCCGTCCTGTCCGCCGGAGACAGCACCCACGTACTGCTGGCCTTCCAGCACAGAGACGATGGCGCGGTTGTTGATGGCGATGAGGCTGCCGTCGGTGAGGTCGCTGTCGGTACCCTGACCGACGATGCCGCCGATGTACTTTTCACCGCTGAGGGCGCATTTTGCCCAGTTGCTGCGGAGCTTGGCGCTGGCCGCACCGGCAATGCCGCCCACCTGATTGACGCCGGTGACGTCGCCGTAGGACTCGCAGGCCGTCACAAGGCCCAGCTCCTCCTGGCCAACGATGCCGCCGACCATATCCTTCTTGGCGGTGATGCTGCCCTCGTTGATGTTGCCGATGAGGACGGCGCTGACGGTATAGGAGGTGCGCAGCAGCGAGGTGCCTTCGTCCTTGTTGTCCTCCTCGGGGTCCAGCAGGTTCTCGACGCCCATGGTACCGGCGATGCCGCCCACGTTCATGTCGGCGTCGATGGTGCCGCGGTTGATGCTGTTCTCAATTTTGCCGTCGGACTGGGAAGCGATGAGGTCTTCCGACTCATCCTCGTAGATGGTCTTGCTGCCCGGGTCGCTGATCTCTTCCACAGCATCCAGCATCAGGTTGGACACGACGCTGACCTGTGCGGTCACGGCGCGCATCTTGTCGGTCAGCTGGTTGCTGGCGGTGCGCATGGTGCTGTTGATGTCGTCCATCTTGTCGTTGATGGCGCTGACAGCATCAAAGAGGGAGTCCTTGGTGTTGGTCAGCTCTGCCGAGGGACGAGGCACCTTGATGGGGTCCTGCTGGTTGAGCCAGTGGAGGATGTCGCGGGTCTGGCCCATCATATCGGTCAGGCCGCCGAGGCCGTCCTGCATCTGGCCCAGAGCCACGGAGGTATGCGCCAGCGTTGCGCTGGTGAGGGCGGCGTCGGTCTTGAGCAGGTCGAGGGAGTCGCTCAGGTCATCCATGGCGTCGCTCAGCTTGTCGGAAGCATCGCTCAGCTGATCGAGACCATCCTTGATGCTGCCGCCGCCGTTATTGCCGACCCAGTCCTTGATGTTGTCCATGATGCCGTCGGTGATGCTGCCCATGCCGTCCAGCGCGTCAGAGGCTTTGGTCAGAGCCGCAGCCAGCTCGGGGTGGTCGGAGGCCGAGACGGACTTGGCAGCGCTGCCCACGATGCCGCCCATCTGGGTGGCAATGGTAGAGATGGTGCCGATGGCACTTGCGATTTGGGAAGTAGCACGGGCAATGTCACTGTCGTTGGACAGGAGGGACGCCGTGCGCAGCAGGCCCATGCCTGCGGTGACGGCCTTCATTGCCGGGGCCATGCCGCTGCCCAGCGTGAAGACGCTGGCCACAGAGTTGGCCACCTTCAGCAGCTCAATGCCGGTCTTGAGGTTCTTATCCGACTTCTTCTCGGCAGAGAGAGAGTCGTAGCCGGTCAGGATGGTGGAGATGGCCTGCGAGGCAGCGCTGTCATCGCCGGTATCGACAGACTCCAACAGCTGTTTGATACCCTCAGAGATAGCCGACATCCCGTCACGGCCATCCTCGGCCGCGTCGCTCACCTTGTCCAGACCCTTGCTGGTCTTGCTGAGGGCGCTGGATGCCATCAGCATCTCAGCGGCCATCTCGCGCATGGCCCACTTGAGGTTTCCGGTGGCGTCGGTCAGTTTGGTCATGGCATCTTCGCCGGTGTCCATGACGGGTTCGAGTTTGGTGAGGGTATCGGCCAGCAGAGTGGAGGCGCGGTCGATCTCGTCGGCCACCTCGTCGCCGTAGTCGCTGGCCTGGTCGTCCAGCTGACGGGCCGCTGCAATGGCGGTGTCCATCTGGCTGGTCATGGCGCTGAAGGAGTTGGAGATGCTGGTGGTGGAGTTCTCGACGACGCCGGTGGTGTCATCGACAAGGCCGCGCAGGACCTCCAGCTCCGAACGGAGACGCTTGATGGTATCCTTGGAGAGGTCCAGCTCCCGGTAGGGTTCCGCCTGACCGGCGATGCCGCCCACGTCCTTGCGGCCCAGAACACAGCCCTGGTTGACACAGCCGGATACGAGGCCGTCGGTGCGGCCCACGATGCCGCCCACATTGTAGCCAACATGCTCGTAGCCGATGGTGCCGGTGTTGACGCTGGTCAGGATCATGCCGGAGGAGCGGCCTGCGATGCCGCCGGTGTCGGTGGCGACGTTGGTGACGGAATTGGTGGCGTCGTCAGCAGCGGCGGCCATCTTGTTGTTGATGTAGTCCACCATCTTGGCGGTGAAGCCGTCGGTGTCGAGAGAGGCTTCCGGATATTCGGTGTTGATGCTGCCCACATTGGTGCAGCCGGTGATGGCGCCGAGGTTGTAGCCTGCGATGCCGCCGGTGGAAGATTTGCCGGTGACGATGGCGCGGGCCGTGCTGTGGTCGATGGTGCCTTCGGACTCGTTGCGGCCCACGATGCCGCCCACCTCGCTGTCGCCGGTGACGACGCCGGTGAACTGGCAGTTGATGAGGGTACCGTGGTTGATGCCTACGATGCCGCCGGTGGTGGTGTCGGCAGAGTCAGAGACAGACACGACGCCCCGCACGCTCAGGGACTCGATGGAGCCCTGTTCCTCCACGATGCCGAAGAGGCCCGCCGGGGAATACTGGCCCGTAATGGTCAGGTCCGAGATGGTGTGGCCGCTGCCCTTGAACTGTCCGCTGAAGGACGGGATGGGCTCCCACAGCATCCCCTCGAGGGAGAGGTCTTTCTGTAGAATAACCGTCTTGCCCACCGACCACTGGTCGTAGGCACAGTTCCTGGCCAGCGAGAGCAGGTCCGAGACGCTGTTGATGTAAATGGTATCGCCGTCGTCGGACGCGAACACCGGCAGTGCGATGCTCAGCGCCAGCACAGCGGCCAGAAGCGCAGCCGTCAGGCGGCGCAGCAGATGGTTACTGGTCTTCATTCTGCACCTCCTGTTTTTCGTTGTCGTCCAGTTCCTGAGAGACGTTGCCCGAGATGACGGTCAGCTGGACGTCGCCGTCCACGATGGCGTTCATCGTACCGGCCACAGAGCCGTGGATCTCGCCCTGCACGATGCCGTTGACCCGCATACGGCCATTGCCGCTGCTGCGGGCCACCAGCTTCGGCACGGCAAAAGAGGTACGGTCCACGATGCGGGTGCCGATGAGCAGGATCTGAGGCAGAACGAAGAGGACGAGGAGGATGGAGATGATGGTGCCTCGGCCCAGACACTGGCCGATGCCCACGATGCAGGCGTCGGAAGTCATCTGGCCGATGAGGATGCCGGACACGGTCATGATGGTGCCGGAAGTCAGGATGGTCGGGAACGCGAAGTTGATGGTCTCGATCATGGCCTGCTTGTGCTCCATCTTATCCTTCAGCTCGTTGAAACGGGTGGCGATGACGATCGCGTAGTCGATGTTCGCGCCCATCTGGATGGAGCTGACGATGAGGTAGCCCATGAAGTAGAGGTTGGTCCCCATGAAATACGGGAACGAGAAGTTGATCCAGATAGCGCCCTGAATGACCACGATGAGCAGGATGGGCATACCGACGGACTGGAAGGTGAACAGCAGCACCAGCAGGACGATGAAGATGGACACGACGTTGACGACGACATTATCGATGGCGAAGGACTTCTGGAAATCGTACTCGTTGGTGGCGTCACCGGCCATGTAGAGCTCGCCGTCCGGGTAATACTTCCGGGCGATGGAGCGGATGGTGTCGGTGAACTCATAAGTAGTCTGGCCGGGTTCCAGAGAGGGGCTCAGGTAGATGAGGACGCGGTTGTAGTCGTCGCCCTGCAGCTGGGCCAGTGCGCTCTCCATCTGGTCGCGGGCGTCGTGGAGGTCGTCCAGGTCTTCCTGAGAGAGGGAGACGATGCCGGTATCGGCCTCGTCGCAGACGTAGAGGAACATATCCACCAGCGGCACTTTATAGGAGGCGAAGTTGCCGATGATCTGGCCGTACTCCTCGTTCTCGATGGCGTAGGCGGTGTAGATCATCTGGGCGGCCTCGTAGTCCAGGTCGGCCATCTCGGAGAACTGGCGGGCGGTGAGCTTGTCTTCCAGCATATAGCCGTCCTGGGCCTCGATGTTGGACAGACCCTTGGTGGAGTCTATTTCATCATAGCGTTCCAGCTCCTCCAGCATCTTTTTCTCGATGCTGTAATCGTCGCTCTTGGGGTAGACGAGTGCCACGAGGTTCGACTTGGTGAAGTTCTCTTCGATCATCTGGTCCGCGATGAGGGATTCGTTCATCTTCGGCACCTTGATGACATCGTAGCCGTAGGCGTAGGGACAAAGGTTCGAGAAGTGGTAACCGATGAGGATGACCACCAGGAAGATGACAGGGATGACCTTGCGGGTGCGCCATGCAAAGCGGCCCACGAAGGGGATCTCCGGCACGAAGTTCCTGTGCTTGGTCTTATCCATGTAGGGTCCGAAGAGCATCAGCAGGCCGGGCATGACCACGAACACCGAGAGCATCGCAAAGAGGATGGACTTGATGAGGCAGACGGCCATATCAGAGCCGATGCGGAACTGCATGAACAGCATAGCCACAAGGCCGCCGACGGTGGTCAGGGAGCTGGAGCTGATCTCGGGGATGCTCTTGCTCAGGGACTCGATGACGGCCTCCTTCAGAGGCATGGTCTGGTGTTCTTCCTTGAAGTGGTTGCAGAAGATGATAGCGTAGTCCAGCGACAGCGCCAGCTGCAGGATGTTCGTGACCGAGTTGGACACGAAGGAGATGGTGCCGAGCATGAAGTTGGTACCCATGTTCAGGATCATGCCCACCACGAAGGTGAGGATGAGGACAGGCACCTCGGCGTAGGTCTGGGACGTCAGAAGCAGGACGATGACGATGATGACGGCAACGTACACCATGATGACCCGCACCTCGGCATCAATGGTCTCCTGCTGGGTGTTGCCCAGCGAGGTGGAGACGTAGATGTCGTAGTCGGCGAGGTATTCCTTCACCCGGTCAAGGGCCTCGAGGCACTGGTCATCGTCCTCGGGGTAGTCGAAGGTGATGGAGTAAAGGGCCGACACCGCGTCCTTATTATAATGGTCGGTCGTGTCGTCGTAGTCCAGCATCTGGACGCCCTTGAGCTCGGTGAGCCTGTCGGAAAGCTCATCGGCCTCAGCGGGCGTGATGTTGGCCACCATGACATCGGCAGAGCCGTAGGTCGTGAACTGCTCGTCCATGATGTCGAGGCCCATGCGGGTCTCCGAGGTCTTGGGCAGGTAGGTGGTCATGTCGGTCTCGACCTTGACCCACCGCACCGAGAACACCGTGAAGATGGCAGCCAGAATGACAAACAGGAACACAAGGTTGCGGCGTTCCACGATCTGGCGCGCAAGCTTGTGCATGAAGTCTATCTGTGGTTTTTCGTGTTCGTTCAAAGCGTCCGTCCTCCTTTGTCGTGATTTTTTTGCAGTTTCATCCCCGGGGATGGGCTGCACAGTCGTCTCATAAACAACCTCCGTCCGATAAACTACATTTGGTGATTTTGTGAAAATTCGAAGGGAAATATTTGTACAAATGATATAATAGAGCGCTGCCCATCAAAAAGCAAGCGGCAAAACCGCGCGAATGATAAAATTTGCTTGTTCTTAGCCGCCCTTTCAGTCATCGCTGCGCGATGACTGAGAGGGCTAGTGTTTCCGTTTCCTGCGCGGCCCCGCATTGACGTAGCCGAACACGGTGCCGCAGACGCCGCCGACGATGTGCATGAAGTTGGCCACGTTGTCCCGCACAAAGATGATGTCATAGATCTGCTGGCCCAGATAGAGCGCCGCCACCAGCAGCATGGTGACGGGGATGCCGCCCGAGAAGCCGGACAGGGATGCCAGCATGATGAGCATGAAGACGATGCCCGACGCGCCCAGCAGCGCCGTGCGGGGGAACAACGCACACTGCAGAATGCCCGAGATGAGGGCCGTGAGCAGGATGCCTTTGAGCAGGGGCAGGCTGCCGTACTTTTCCTCCATCGGCGGGCCGACGACGAGGAGAAGCAGCATATTGTTCAGGAAATGGTCCCAGCTGCCGTGGCCCAGCACATGGCCGAAGAGCCGGATGTAAAACAGCGGGTCTTTCAGCGAGGAACGGTAGACGCTGAACAGATGGGTGGTCGTCCAGCCGCCGGTGTACTGGCCCAGGAACAGCACCCCCAGTGAGAGGAGGAAAAATGTCAGGATGACCGGCGAATTGTACTGCACAGACAGCGTGAATTTGGGTCGTTTCGTAGTTGTTTCCTTCTTTCCCGGCCCGTCCGGGGCCGCAGTATGAGTGATACGACCATCATATCATAATCTTCAAGGTTTTTCCACAACTTTCGTCGGTTCAGCCCCGGGTCTGCTCCCAATAGGCCCCCATGCTCTGGCCGGGCTGGTCGGTGACTTCGTCGCTGAGGTAGTCCGCGAGGCCCACGGCGGCGGGCTGCCAGCTGCGGGCTGCCTCTACCGTGGGGTACTCCACCTCGGCGTACCAGAACTCCGTCGGCTGGCCCTCGTCCACATGATTCACTTCCAGCACCGCACCGTCCGGCAGCAGATAGCTGCGGCGGAGCTTCGGGATAAGGGGCCTGCCGATGATCTTGGTCTCGAGGTCATTGAAAAGCGCAGGGTCGATGTCCCGCTCGATCTCTTCCCTCGCCAGCCCGCTGCCCGACTTGAAGCAGAGGACGTAGTGGGTCTTGCCGCCCGTCAGGGCCTCTTCCCGGATGCGGACGGTGGGCCGCACGCTGATGTAGCCCTGCCGCATGGCAAACTCCTCTTTCAGCGGCAGCCCCTCCGGCCAGCCGTTCACCATCCACTTGCGCTCGATCTCCATGATGTTTTCCTTCCTTTCGGTGGTTTTTGTATTTATTCTAACATATTTTTATGGTATTATAAATGGTGAGTTAGCATGTCACAAAAGCCTCTCCCCTTGGGAGAGGTGTCACCGAAGGTGACGGAGAGGGCAAGGACGCTGACGGAACTGTCTGAACACAGCGATAGCATCGCTCTGATAAAGGCTTTTGACTATCGCTGTATTCCGTCTCTTTTGTCACACGCTTGCCCTCTCAGGCGCTCCGCGCCAGCTCTCCCAAAGGGAGAGCCTTTAACAGAAGGAGTTCACAGTATGAAATCAGAACGCAGCTATCCTATTTATAAAGTAAACAAAAAAGCCGAGGCCAGCCTCGTGGGCGGGCATCCGTGGGTGTACGAGAACGACATCCTCGAGTTCCCGGAGACAGAGCCTGAGAACGGAACCCTCGCCGACGTGGTGAGCCCGAAGGGCGCTTACCTCGGCACCGGCTTCGTCTCTCTCAAGAGCAAGATCCGCGTCCGCCTCATCTCCCGCAACGCCAACGACACCTTCGACGCCAGCTTCTGGCGCCGCCGCGTCGAGTACGCCTGGGCCTACCGCAAGACCGTCCTCGAGCCTGCCGACCTCTCGGCCTGCCGGGTCATCTTCGGCGAGGCCGACCAGTTCCCCGGCCTGACCGTGGACCGCTTCAACAACATCCTCGTCACCCAGACCCTCAGCGTCGGCATGGAGAAGCTGAAGCCCGTCCTCTTCCCCCTCCTCGCCGAAGTGCTGCGGGCCGACGGCCAGACCATCGACGGCATCTACGAGCGAAATGATGAGGCCCTGCGTGCCAAAGAGGGCCTCGAGCAGAGCAAGGGCTGGTTCGAGCTGCCGGGTGAAAGCCACCCCGTCTCCACCCAGACCGAGATCTGCGAGAACGGCGTCTACTACCACGTCGATTTCGAGAACGGCCAGAAGACCGGCTTCTTCCTCGACCAGAAGTACAACCGCCGGGCAGTCGCCCGCCTCGCCGCCGGCCACACCGTGCTGGACTGCTTCACCCACACCGGCAGCTTTGCCCTCAACGCAGCCAGCGGCGGCGCAGCCCGGGTCACGGCAGCGGACATCAGCGCCGACGCCATCGCCATGGCCCAGCGGAACGCGGAGCGCAACGGCCTGACCAACATGGACTTCCTCTGCGAGGATACCTTCGAGCTGCTGCCCCGCCTCGAAAAAGAAGGCCATCCCTACGATTTCATCATCCTCGACCCGCCGGCCTTCACCAAAGCCCGCCGCACGGTGGAAAACGCCATGCGGGGCTACAAGGAGATCAACTACCGGGCCATGAAGCTCCTGCCCCGGGGCGGCTACCTCGCCACGGCAAGCTGCTCTCACTTTGCCACCGAGGAGCTGTTCATCAAGATGCTGCGCTCCGCCGCAAAGGACGCTCACCGCCAGCTGCGCCAGATCGAAGTGCGCCAGCAGGCCCCCGACCACCCCATCCTCTGGGGCGTGCCGGAGACGAACTATCTGAAGTTTTTCCTGTTTCAGGTGATTTAATAGTCATACCATCCGCGCAATACTCCAAAAAATCAGGAGTCAGTTTGTGCAGAATCGTCAAATCTGTCTATTGCGTTTTTCGCCCCGTTCGGCTATAATCATCGCATAGACAGCAACGACGCTGTGAGTCACCTCCTGACTCGCAGCGTCGTTTCGTTTAACCCGATATTTCGCGGGAGAGCCCGCCTCTTTCCGCGTAAAAATCCGCGACCAGCTGAAGTATTTCAATTCAAGTAAGGAGTAGGATTTATGGCAGCAAATGTTATGGAGATCTACGGCAGCAAGGTGTTCAACGAGCACGTCATGAAGGAGCGCCTCCCCAGCGCTACCTACAAGAGCCTCGAGAAGACCCTGCACAAGGGCGCACCTCTGGACATCGAGGTGGCAAACGTCGTGGCCAGCGTCATGAAGCGCTGGGCTATGGAGCTGGGTGCCACCCACTACACCCACTGGTTCCAGCCGCTGACCGGCATTACCAGCGAGAAGCATGACGGCTTCGTCTCCCCCGTGGGCGATGGCACCGCCATCATGGAGTTCAACGGCAAGGAGCTGGTGCGCGGCGAGCCCGACGCCTCTTCCTTCCCCTCCGGCGGCCTGCGCGCCACCTGTGAGGCCCGCGGCTACACCGCATGGGACCCCACCAGCTTCGCTTTTGTGAAGGACGACGTCCTCTGCATCCCCACTGCATTCGTCAGCTACACCGGCGAGGCGCTGGACAAGAAGACTCCCCTGCTGCGCTCCATGAACGCGCTGTCCAATCAGGCCGTCCGCGTCCTGAAGCTCTTCGGCAAGGATGTGGATTACGTCTCCACCACCGTCGGCCCCGAGCAGGAGTACTTCCTTATTAAGAAGGAAGACTACGAGGCCCGTCAGGACCTCATCCTCACCGGCCGCACCCTCTTCGGCGCACCGTCCGCCAAGGGTCAGGAGCTGGAAGAGCACTACTTCGGCGTCATCCGCCCCGAGGTCTCCGCTTTTATGAAGGAGCTGGACGAAGAGCTGTGGAAGCTGGGCATCCCCGCCAAGACCAAGCACAACGAAGTAGCTCCCTGCCAGCATGAGCTGGCCCCCATCTTCGACACCACCAACGTCGCCATCGACCACAACCTGCTGACGATGGAGATGATGAAGAAGCTGGCCCCCAAGTACGGTCTGGTCTGCCTGCAGCACGAGAAGCCTTTCGAGGGCGTCAACGGCAGCGGCAAGCACAACAACTGGTCCATGTCCACCACCCACGAGAATCTGCTGGACCCGGGCGACACCCCCATGGAGAACCTGCAGTTCCTGGTCTTCCTGGCCGCCGTCATCAAGGCTGTCGATGAGTACGCCGACCTGCTCCGCACCTCCGTCGCCACCCCCGGCAACGATCACCGTCTGGGCGCCAACGAGGCACCTCCGGCCATCATCTCCATCTTCGTGGGCGAAGAGCTGGAAGCCGTCATCGACGCCATCGCTTCCGATTCTCCCTACGCCGGCCCCGTCAAGATGAAGATGGACCTCGGCGTCGATGTCCTGCCCAAGTTCAGCAAGGACACCACCGACCGCAACCGTACTTCTCCTTTCGCTTTCACCGGCAACAAGTTCGAGTTCCGTATGCCCGGCTCCGCTGAGAACCTGAGCGACTGCAACACCATCCTGAACACCGCCGTCGCCAAGGAGCTGAAGGGCTACGCTGACGAGCTGGAGAAGGCCGACGACTTCACCAGCGCCGCCATCGCCCTCGTCAAGCGCACCATCCGCGACCACCGCCGCGTCATCTTCAACGGCAACGGCTACACTGCCGAGTGGGAAGAGGAAGCTGCAAAGCGCGGTCTGCCCAACAAGAAGAACACACCCGCCGCTCTGCCCGCCCTCATCGAGCCGAAGAACATCGCCCTGATGGAGGACTTCGGCGTCCTGACCAAGGTCGAGATGGAGAGCCGCTACGAAGTTGAGATGGAGCACTACTCCAAGATCATCAACATCGAGGCCCTGACCATGCTGGAGATGGCCCGCAAGCAGCTGCTGCCCGCCGTCAACGCCTACATGAGTGAGGTCGCCAACACCGCCGCCTCCAAGCTGGCCGTCAGCGAGAACCTGAGCGTCCGCAGCGAGACGAAGGCACTGACCCGCCTGTCCGCTGACGCCGACGCCATGAGCGACGCTGTGGACGAGCTGCAGGCTGCCGTCAATGCCGCAAAGGCCCTCTCCGACGAGAGCGCAAAGGCCGTCGCCTTCCACGACGACGTTCTGCCCAAGATGGACGCCCTCCGCGCCGCCGCCGACGACGCCGAGACCATCTGCGGCGAGGACTACTGGCCTCTGCCCAGCTACAGCAAGATGCTCTACTACGTCTGATCTTCACATACCAGCGTAGAATAAAGCACCACCGGCTGAGGCGCTTATCTGAGCCATTCTCCTTTTCCTATTTCTTACACCAGCCTGAAGACCTGCCTCTGTACAGAGGCAGGCCTTTGGGCGTTTTTTAAGAAGACATACTTTTCAGAGGACACACACCTATGAGTTATACGACACAGCAGGACATCCTCGATTTCGTCGAGGACAACAACGTAAAATTTGTCCGCTTCGCGTTCTGTGACATCTTCGGCTTCCAGAAGAACATCGCCGTGCTGGCAAGCGACCTTCCCAAGGCGCTGGAAGATGGCGTCTGCTTCGACGGCAGCGCCATCGCGGGCTTCATGCACGTGGAGGAGAGCGACCTGGTGCTCCGGCCCGACCTGTCCACCATGACCATCCTGCCCTGGCGCACGGCTGAGGGCCGGGTGATGCAGTTCTTCTGCGACGTGGAAAAGCCGGACAACACCCCCTTCGGCGGCAACTGCCGCGGCTTCCTGCGGGACATCAACCGCCGGTTCAAGCAGCTGGGCCTGCGCTGCAACGTCGGCACCGAGTGCGAGTTCTATCTCTTCGAGAACGACGACCGGGGCCGTCCCACCCGCATCCCCATCGACGCAGGCGGCTATTTCGACGTAGCGCCGCTGGACGCCGGCGAGAACATCCGCCGGGACATCTGCCTGACCATGGAGCAGATGGGCCTCGCCCCCCAGCACAGCCACCACGAGAACGGCCACGGCCAGAATGAGATCGATTTCCACTACGCCGGCCCCCTCAAGACCGCCGACAACATCTTCCTGTTCAAGCAGATCGTCCGGGCCGTGGCGGCCAGCAACGGCTTCCACTCCAGCTTCCTGCCGAAGCCCCTGCCCGACCAGGCCGGCAGCGGCCTCCACATCAACCTCTCGCTGACCATGGACGGCAAGAACCTCTTTGAGGGCGACATCGCCCCCGACAGCATCCCCGGCAGCTTCATGGCGGGCATCCTCCGCCACAGCCGGGAGCTGACGGCCTTCACGAATCCCCTGCCCAACAGCTACCTCCGCTTCGGCTGCGACGAGGCTCCCCGCTACGTGAGCTGGAGCCGCCAGAACCGCAGCCAGCTGGTCCGCATCCCGCAGGTGAAGGGCGACAACTGCCGCATGGAGCTGCGCAGCCCCGACCCCGCCTGCAACCCCTACCTCGCCATCGGCCTCGTGCTGGCAGCAGGCCTCGACGGCATCGAGAACCGGATGGAGCTGTCTGCCCCTGTCAACCGCAACCTCTTCATCCCGGACGAAGCCGCCGGTCTCGGCCTCGAGACCCTGCCCGCCTCGCTGGAAGAGGCCGTCGAGGTGGCCAGGAACAGCGAGTTCCTTCACAAATTCCTGCCCGACGAGCTGAGCCGCCGCTACTATGCCGAGGCTCTGCGCCGCTGCGAGGCGCTCAAGAACGCCTCCGACCCCGCCGAATATGAGCGCGTCCACTACTTCAATGCCATCTGATGCAGAATGACATAGGAAAGGAGTGAGCCGAATGGGACGTGCCCTGATCGTAAGCGCGGGCGCAAGCTCCAACGAATATATCTCCGCACGCCTGACGGAGCTGGGCTATGCGCGGCCCATCATCGTACCAAGTGCGGCGGAGGCGCGGCGGAGGATGCTGGAATCCGACTTTGAGCTCATCGTGGTCAACTCGCCGCTTCCGGATGAGTTCGGCCACGAGCTGTGCGCCGACGCCGTGGAAAAAACGGATGCCGGTGTGATATTTCTGGCCAAGGCCGCAGCCGCCGAGCAGCTTCTGACCCCGCTGAGCGAAGAAGGTGTTCTGCTGGTCACAAAGCCCTTCTCCAACACCTTCTTTTTGCAGGCCATCCACATGGCCGCTGCCAGCAACCACCGCCTCCTGCTTTTGCGGCAGGAGAATCAGCGGATGCAGGAAAAGCTGGCGCAGGTGCGGCTGGTGAGCCGCGCCAAGTGCTGCCTCATCGAGCTGGGCCGCATGACCGAGGCCGAGGCGCACCGCTACATCGAGAAAAAAGCAATGGACACCCGGCGCGACCGCGCCGAGGTCGCGCAGGAGATACTGGACTCCTACGACCCCGCGCAATAATCCGTATTGCGCCCCCACTGAGGGAAAGTATTTGCTTATCGTGCTATTCACGGCAAAGAATATCTGTAAATTAGAGGAGAACCATTATGGCAAAGTTTATTTTCGTGACCGGCGGCGTCGTCTCCGGTCTGGGCAAAGGCATCACCGCCGCCTCTCTGGGCCGACTGCTGAAGTGCCGCGGCCTCAAGGTGGCCAGCCAGAAGCTGGACCCCTACGTGAACGTGGACCCGGGTACCATGAGCCCCCTGCAGCACGGCGAGGTCTTCGTCACCGACGACGGCACCGAGACCGACCTGGACCTGGGCCATTACGAGCGCTTCATCGACGAGAATCTGAATAAGTATTCGAACCTCACCACCGGCAAGGTCTACTGGAACGTGCTGAACAAGGAGCGTCAGGGCGCTTACCTCGGCCAGACCGTCCAGATCATCCCCCACATCACCAACGAGATCAAGAGCTATATCTACAATCTGGCTTCTTCCACCGAGGCCGATGTGGTCATTACCGAGATCGGCGGTACCACCGGCGATATCGAGAGCCAGCCGTTCCTGGAGGCCATCCGCCAGGTAGGCCTGGAGCAGGGCCGGGACAACTGCTGCTACATCCATGTGGTGCTGGTGCCCTATATCTCCGGCTCCGATGAGTACAAATCCAAGCCGGCCCAGCACTCCGTCAAGGAGCTGCAGGGCATGGGCGTCAACCCGGACATCATCATCCTGCGGGCCGATGGCAACGTGGGCGGCGAGATCCGCCGCAAGATCAGCACGTTCTGCAACGTCAAGCCTGAGTGCGTCATCGAGAACCTGACCATGCCCAGCCTGTACCAGTGCCCGCTGATGCTCCACACCAACGGCCTGGACGACGTGGTGGTGGACAAGCTCAAGCTGGATGTTCCCCCTGCCGACCTGACCGAGTGGAAGCAGGTGGTCTCCCGCATTGCCACCCGCAGCAAGACCTGTACCATCGCGCTGGTGGGCAAGTACGTCAAACTGCACGACGCTTACCTCTCCGTGATGGAAAGCCTCTACCACGCCGGCTTTGAGAACGACAGCCAGGTGGAGATCCGCTGGGTGGAGAGTGAGGACCTGACCGACCAGGCCGCCTGCAAGGAAGCCTTTGCCGACGTGGACGGCATCATCGTGCCCGGCGGCTTTGGCGACCGCGGCATCGAGGGCATGATTCAGGCCGCCCAGTATGCCCGGGAAAACAACATCCCCTACTTTGGCATCTGCCTGGGCATGCAGATCATGGTGATGGAATTTGCCCGCCATGTGCTGGGCTATGCCGACGCCAACTCCAGCGAGTTCACCCCGGACGGCAAACACAATGTCATCGCCCTGATGGCCGACCAGAAAGGCAACATCCCCAAGGGCGGCACCATGCGGTTGGGCAAGTACCCCTGCAAGGTGATGCCCGGCACCAAGATGGCCGAGTGCTACGGCGAGAGCGAGATCTGGGAGCGCCACCGTCACCGCTATGAGTTCAACAACGACTTCCGGGAGGAGATGCAGGCCAAGGGTCTGGTCATTTCCGGCACCAGCCCGGACGGCCGTCTGGTAGAGACTGTGGAGCTGCCCGGCCGTGACTTCCACCTGGGTGCACAGTTCCACCCCGAGTTCAAGAGCCGCCCCAACCGCGCGCATCCCCTGTTCAAGGCATTCATTGCTGCTGCCCTCAAGTTCCGTGCTTCTGAGCAGCGCAGCATGATGCACATGTAAAACCTCTCAGTCGCCTGCGGCGACAGCTCCCCTATCAGGGGAGCCCTTGGCAGACCGGGAAACTTTCCACAGAATAGACAAAGCCCGCTGTGAAATTTCACACAGCGGGCTTTGTTTTACGTAAGATTCAAATTACTTCTTCTTTGCGGGAGCCTTTTTGGCGGAAGCAGCCTTGCGGGCAGCGCGGCTGGTCTTCTTGGCCGCGGGCTTCTTGGCGGGTGCCTTGGCCGCGGGAGCAGCAGGCTTTTCCTCTGCCGCGGGAGCAGCAGGCTTTTCCTCTGCCTTGGGAGCCTCCGCGGCGGGCTCTGCTTTCCCCTCAGCCTCAGCGGGCTTCTCCTCGGTCTTGGCCTCTTCCTTGACCTCGGGCTTCTCCTCCACAGCGGGAGCGGCCACGGGCTCAGCAGCCTTTTCCTCTACCACAGAAGCAGTCTCGGTCTTCACCGGCTCGACAGCGGGAGCAGCCTCCACAGCGGGCTCTGCTTTCTTCACGGCGCGCTTTGCACGGTCCTTGACCTCTTCAATGGTCCACAGCTGATCCTCGCCCGCGGTCTCCTGCCAGATCTGCAGGACAGCGCCATCGGCAGTGCCCATGCCCACGGTATCAATGCACTTGCCGCCGGCCCAGGAGGAGCGGAGACGGACGGTGCCCTGGGGGGTGTGCTCCATGGTCCACATCTGGGAGGTGCCGCCCACATCTTCCCACAGGTGCAGCCAGGTGCCGTTGGCGGTGCCGGTCATCATCAGGTCAATGAGCTTGCCGTTGGCACGGTTGCGGATACGGTAAACGCCGTCCCCTACCCGCACGAAAGCCCACTCCTGCTCGGGCTTGTGGTCATACTTGCCCAGGCGGATGTCACCGCCGTCCTTTGCGTTCTCCACAGCCTGGATCACGCTGCCAGTCTTGGCAGCAATGGTATAAAAACGATCCGCCTCAATGACGGTCTGTGCAACAGATTTCATTGCAATTCCCTCCGTAAGGTATTCATTTTGTCCAAATTCCTTGGCTCTTCTTTGTTAAATTATACCACCAGCCGTGATTTTTCACAAGCAATTCGCCATTTGTTTAGCAGTTTTAACAAAATGTGTCCGTTTTTTGCGAATTTTGACATCCCAATAGAGAACTTTCCGCCCGTTTTTCCTCAAAATTTTCTCTCACCCACCATTCCAGTCCGCTATGGTTTTCGCCCTCGACAATTTTTCTTTTCCGCGCTATACTAGGAATCGGTCCGATTTCCGCCGCTCTTTGGCATTGCAAGGGCGGCTTTTCCATGCCGGAATGGCAGTTTGCACCGAAAGGAGTTTTGCCCATGCCCGCCAACGACCTCAGCCAGCAGCAGTACCATAAAATGACCGAGACGCCCATCCCCGGACTGATCCTGAGCCTTGCCGCCCCCACCATCCTGAGTATGCTCATCACCAGCATCTACAACCTGGCCGATACGTTTTTTGTCGGCCAGCTTTCCACCAGCGCTTCGGGCGCGGTGGGCATCGTTTCCAGCCTGATGGCCATTATCCAGGCACTGGGCTTCATGTTCGGCCACGGGGCCGGCGGCATCATCAGCCGCAGCCTGGGCAACCAGGATACCCACGCGGCCACCAAATTTGCCTCCACCAGCTTTTTCACGGCCATGGCGGTGGGTGCCGTGCTGGCCGTGGGCGGCCTTGCCACCCTGCCCCGCTTTATGATGCTGCTGGGCAGCACGGACACCATCCTGCCCCACGCCAGTGCCTACGCCCGGCCCATCCTGTTTGCGGCCCCGCTGATGATGTCCAGCCTTGTGATGAACAACATCCTGCGGTATGAGGGCAAGGCCAGCTTTGCCATGATCGGCCTTGTGACGGGCGGCGTGCTCAACATCGTGCTGGACCCGCTCTTCATCTTTGTGTTCAAGATGGGCACCGGCGGCGCGGGCCTCGCCACGGCACTGAGCCAGTGCATCAGCTTCTTCATCCTGCTCTCCATGTTCCTGCGGGGCAAAACGGTCAGCCAGTTCCGCGTTACGGAGATCACCCGCGCGCCTCGCGACTACCTGCTCATCTTTACCAACGGTGCCCCCAGCTTTGGCCGCCAGGGCCTGAACAGCATTGGCGGTATGCTGCTGAACATTGCCGCCCGCGAGTACGGCGACGCCGCCGTGGCGGGCATGAGCATCATCTCCCGCATCTTCCTGTTCATCCTGTCCGTCGCCATCGGCGTGGGCCAGGGGCTGCAGCCCGTGGCCGCGTTCAACTATGGTGCCAAAAAGTACCGCCGGGTACGGCAGGCCGCTATTTTCACGATCTTTGCGGCGTTCTGCTTTGTCTGCGTGCTCAATGTGGTCTGCTGGTGTAACAGCGAGACCCTGATCCACCTCTTCCGCGATGACCCGGAGGTGCTGGCCGTGGCCCTGCCCGCGTTCCGTTACCAGTGTCTGGCCATGTTTTTACAGCCCGTCATCGTGGTGGCCAACATGATGTTCCAGAGCATCGGCAAATCCGGCCGGGCCACGTTCCTGGCCTGCTGCCGGCAGGGTGTCTGTTTCATCCCGCTCATCCTCACCCTGCCCCACCTGCTGGGCCTGCCGGGCATTGAGATGTGCCAGCCCATTGCCGACACGCTCACCTTTTTCATTTCGGTGCCGTTCCTGCTGCCGTTCCTCCACAAGCTGAACCAGATGGAAGAAGCCTGAGTTCCCCGTTGTCACCAAACTGTAACCAGACCCGGACGTTCCAATGCAATTGAACGGCCGGGTCTTTCGTATTATAATCAAATGGGAAAGTCAAATTTTAGGAGGAATCGCCCATGAAGACCACGCTGTTTCGCTTTGGCCGCACCGCCGCCTGCCTGACGCTGGCGGTTGCCCTGCTCACCGGCTGTTCCCTGCTGCCGGCGGCATCCCCCCGGAAAGACCCGATTCCCGTAGAACAGCCCAGCGACGCTTCCGCCGCTCTCGACGACGGCAAGCTGCGGATCCTGTATGATTCCAACGGCTCCACCGTCCTCTGCGGCAGCAAAGTCCTCCATGAGGGCCGGGGCGATGAGACCGTCGCACTGGTGTACGACCCTGCGGAGAGCGATATCCCCTATTACTGGGTGGCCTGGTCCGACAACAGCTCCCCCTCCGGCCGCCGCAGCGCCCTCTACGATAAGACCGGAGCCGAAGTGCTCACCTTTGAACAGGATCACAGCGTCACCCTCTCCGGAAATTATCTGGTGCTCAACCAGACCGACGCACTGGAATTTTCCTGCGATCATGCTGTCCAGCCCGGGGACTGCCAGGTCATCGACCTGACCACCCGGCAGGAGATCCCGTCTCCGGACACCGCCTACCAGTGCGTCGTCTCCAACGATCTGTTCGCCTTTACCTGCTATGAACGGCCCGAGACGCTGGCCGACGGTGAGTACGACGAGGACATGTACCAGCATGTGCGGATGGTGCTGCAGGACCGGGAGGGCAATCCCCTGCGGGAGGAAGACCGCTGCACGGCCACCAGCCTTTCCACCCAGAACAATACCAGCGGCATCCCCAGCGACTGGATCTTACTGGATTTCTACACGGATGGTTACCTCTCCCAGTCCTCCACCCTTTCCAACACGGTAACGGGGGAAGAGCTGGACGGCTTTGACCAGGTGTGCGGCAACGGCGCCGCCAGCTTCCGGACGGAAGACGGCCAGTACCAGCTCATCGACCTGGCCAGCACCGAACAGAGCGAAGTCCTTGCCACCTTTGACCGCTCCGTCCTCTACTATGCTCCCGGGGCAGTGGTCTGCTGGAATGCTGGCAACGACTACCGCTACCAGTTCCACGACCTGACCACCGGGGAGATGAAACCCGTTTATAACGTGGACGCCGACGACAAGACCCTGGCCGTCTACGCCACCGACGGGACGCTCCGGGTCTACGACCGCGCCACCGGCGCCATCCTCACCGATGTGAACGTGGACTCGGTCGAGAATCAGGATTCGGCCCAGGTGTGGGCTGTGGGGGAGGGCTACGCGCTGGTGATGCTCTATCCGGCAGGAGACCATAGCAAGCCCACCATCCGGCTCTATGACGCACAGGGCCTTGTACGGCAGCTTACTATTTCCGCCTCCACGCCGGATGGCTATTACTACTTTGCGCCCCTCACCACCACAGACGGCCACGCCTATTTCCGCTACGGCTATGCAGGCCCCAACGGAAAGACCCTCTATGACGTACTGGACGAGAACGGAAACGCCGTCCTCAAAGGGCTGGCCCTCTGCTACAACTATTATGGCGGCAACGGCCTCAATGACCTGCCCGCAGGCGCTTTCATGGCCCGAAAGGGCTTCTATTACGGCTGGATGACCCCAGACGGCCAGTGGCTCTACTGCCGCAGCATCTTTGCTTCCAGCACGGACGAACACGGCTATGGCGATCTGATCTGAACACAGGAGGTTTTGACCATGAAACAAACTGATCTTTCCCGCCGCGCTTTTCTGCTGGGGCTGGGCGCGGTTTCCTCAGCCGCCCTGCTCTCGGCCTGCAACACGAATGCCCCCGTCAACTCCGGGCCCACTCCCTCTCAGCCCGAGAGGGAGCCCGCTGCCAGCCCGGATGCTTCCAGTGAAGTGACCCGTGAGCCCATCCTTACAGCCGACGAGTTTCCCATGACCGACGGCAGCACGGCCTGCATCCCCCTCATTGCGCAGATCATGGCGGACACCACGGGCATGGATCTGAAAACGGCCCAGAGCTGCGTGAGCACCAACACCACGGCTTGGGCCTGGCGGAACTTGAGCCTTTACGGCGGCAATGAGGGCGATTCCACCAAGCTCATCATCGCCTACGAGGCCCCGGAATCCGTCAAGGAGGAAATGGCCGCGGAGGGCGGCCCGCTGGACCAGAAAGCCATTGGCCGGGACGCGCTGGTGTTCATCGTCAACGAAGAAAATCCCGTCCAGAGCCTCTCCCAGCAGCAGCTCCGGGACATCTATGCCGGGAAGATCACCAACTGGAAAGACGTCGGCGGCGCGGACCTGCCCATCGTGGCATTCCAGCGGCGGGAAGATTCCGGCAGCCAGACCCTGTTCCAGAAGCTGCTCATCCAGGGCGGGGAGCTGATGGACGCCCCCACCGAGCTGGCCCCCACGGAGATGGGCGGGCTGGTGGACAGCATTGCCGAATACAACAACACCGCCAACGCCATTGGCTTCTCGGTGTATTATTACATCGACCAGATGTACTCCCAGCCCGGCCTGCGGCTGCTGGCTGTGGACGGCGTGACCCCCTCCAACGAGACCATCGCCGACCAGAGCTACCCGCTCTGCAATGAGTTCTATGCCGCGGTCCGGCAGGATTCCGGTGCGGACACGCCGGAACGCAAAGTCTACGACTGGCTCTCTACCGACGCGGGCCGTGCCTGCATCGAGAAATCGGGCTATGTGGCCGTGCAGGATTGAAATTTTCCCTCCACTCCCTTTCATGCTCCCCCGCCGGGGGAGCTTTTTGTGTTCCATAGCACATTTTCATCGCTGGAATTTTCCTCAACGAATTGACGCAGTTAACATTCTTTGCTAAAATATAGAAAATAAAGTTGACATTTTTCCCCGATTTTGTCCACTGCACTTGAATCCAAATCCGAAAGAGAGGTCCCTGCCATGTCCAACGATTTCCACAACACCACCCATGTCGAAAGCCGAAGCCGCGCGGAGCTGCGCAATTTCATCATCCAGTCCTCCACCCTGCTCGAGATCTCCCTCTCTGGCCTGGTGCTCATCGGCCTGCTCATCAGCATCGTGCCCCTCATCCAGTGGATGCCCGGCCTGTTCATCGACGGCAACGATGTAGAGATCCGCACCTTTCTGGAGCGGGCACTCGACATCGTCATCGGCATCGAGTTCATCAAGATGCTGGCCAAGCACAGCCCCGGCTCCAGCCTGGAGGTGCTGCTGTACGCCATCGCCCGCCATATGGTCATCGGCCACGAATCCGCCTTTGAAAACCTGCTGAGCGTGGCTGCCATCGCCCTGATCTTCGTCGTACGCAAGTTCTTCTTTGTACCGGCCTTTGGTGCCCACCTGCCTGACGGCAACCCGGCCCCCGACCTTTCCCCCAACCAGAGCGGCATCCCGGCTTCAGAGTTCAAAGAGCGGCTGCGCAAGCGCCTCCACGCCGAGGATGTTGTCCCCGAGACCGAAGAGGACGATTTTGTCGATGCCGCTGAAGAGGACGAGCTCCTGCCGGAATCCACCTGAACCCTGAATCAAGACCCAAAAACACCCCCGCAGGCATTGCAAACGCTGCCTGCGGGGGTGTTTCATTTTATACTGAGATTATTTCTGATGCTTTTTGCCAAAGCGGTATTCTTTGCCTTCCCGGATGCGCTTGATGTTGGAGCGGTGCATGTAGATGACCAGAATACTCATGATGAGGGCACCCACAAAGCAGACCGCCATATCACCCGCAGCCAGGCCCCGGTAGTAGCTGTAAATGAGGGTCAGCACCGGGTAGAGCGCTGCCATGGTGATGCTGCCCAGCGAGACCATCCCCGTAGGGAGCAGGCAGGCCAGGAAGATCAGGAACAGGAACGGGATGAGGATGGGTTGGATGGCCAGAATGGCACCACCTGCCACCAGCACGCCCTTGCCGCCCTTGAAGCCGAAATACAGCGGCTTCAGATGGCCAATGGTAGCCAGGATGGCCGCCAGGTAAACGCCCAGGTAGGGCGAGACCGCCCCGCCTGCCGGGAGATACCCGAACAGCCAGCGGCCGATGCAGACGGCCAGCGCGCCCTTGAGCACATCGCCAAAGGCGGTGAGGGCCGCTGCCTTTTTGCCAAAGGTGCGCAGCATGTTGGTCATGCCGGCGGCACCGCTGCCGTAGTTGCGGACATCGTCATGATAGAGGTATTTGCTGACCAGAATGCCCGTGTCAATGCTGCCCAGCAGGTAGGCCTCGGCGGCCGTTGCCAGAACGATCAGAAGCGTCATCATCAGACAGTCCCTCCCTGTTTATACATCCTTGGCGCGGACTTCGCCCGCACCGCGTTCCCGGATCACCAGCCGGATGGGCGTGTGGTCCAGACCAAAACTTTCGCGGATCTGGTTGATGAGGTACCGCTGATAGCTGAAGTGGAAGAGGTACTTTGCGTTGACAAAGGCCACAAACGTCGGGGGACGGGTGGAGGCCTGGGTCAGGTAGAAGATCTTCAGGCGGCGGCCCTTGTCGCTGGGGGGCTGCATCCGGGCGGTAGCCCGGGCCAGCATCTCGTTCAGCACACCGGTGGGCACGCGGGCGCCGTTCTGGGCGTCCACATCCCGGATGAGCTGCATCAGCTTATTGACGTTATAACCCGTCTGTGCCGAGATAAAGATGATGGGAGCATAGCCCATAAAGCTGAAGCACTCGGCGTAACCCTTGCGCTGGAGCTCCATGGTATTGGTCTCCTTACCCTCCACGGCGTCCCACTTGTTGACAACGATGATGCAGGCCTTGCCCTGATCGTGGGCATAGCCTGCCACCTTGCTGTCCTGCTCGGTGAAGCCGACTGTGGCATCCACCAGGATCAGGGCCACACGGCTCCGCTCCACAGCGGCCAGAGCGCGGACGACCATGTACCGCTCCAGACCATCGGTGATATTGCTGCGCTTGCGCAGGCCTGCGGTATCGGTGAAGATGAACTTGCCGTAGGCGTTGTCCACCGGGGTATCAATGGCGTCGCGGGTGGTACCGGCCTCGTTGGCCACGATCATCCGGTTCTCACCCAGGATGCGGTTGGTCAGGCTGGATTTGCCCACGTTGGGGCGGCCGATGATGGCCACCGGGATGCGGTCCTCTTCAATGACCGTCTCACTGAAATCCAGGTGGGCGCAGACGGCGTCCAGCAGGTCGCCCGTGCCGTGACCGTGCACCGACGAAATGGGCATGACCTCGTCAAAGCCCAGGTTATAGAACTCGTACAGCTCCATGGGGGCCTCGCCCACGTTGTCGCACTTGTTGACCGCCAGAATGACCGGCTTATGGCTGCGGCGCAGCATGTGGGCCACATCCTCGTCCGCCGCGGTCAGGCCGTTGCGGACATCCACCACCATGATGATGCAGTCGGCAGTGTCAATGGCGATCTGGGCCTGCTCCCGCATGTGGGCCAGGATGCCCTCGGTGGCCTTGGGCTCAATACCGCCCGTGTCCACCAGCATGAACTCGTGGCCGTTCCACTCGCAGTTGGCAAAAATGCGGTCGCGGGTAATGCCCGGGGTATCCTCCACGATGGCCAGGCGCTGGCCGCAGAGTTTGTTGAACAGGGTAGACTTGCCCACGTTGGGGCGGCCCACCACCGCTACGATCGGTTTGCTCATGTGGTTCCTCCTTTTCTTCTTCTCGAAATATGCAGGCCGCTGCGCAGCAGAGCTTTGGCCTCCTCGCCGCCGGACGTGGGCAGCACTTCTACCTTGACGCCCATCCGCTGAGCGAGCTGCGCAACGGTCACATCGTCGAGGAACGTATCTTTTTCTTCCCGCAGCATCACGGCGGGCACGCCCAGCGTCCCGCTGGTCAGCTTGCCCTCACACTGGTTGATGATATCCGTGGCCGTGACAAGACCTGCCACACCCACGTTGCCGCCGAAGAATTTGTTCTGAATGGGGTGCACCGTGACCTCGATCATGGGGTACTGGCGGTGCAGCTCGGCCATCATCCGCTGGATGAGGGGGGCCGCCATTGTGCCCGTGACCACATCCAGCTGTTTGGTACCGTAAACGCGGTGGGGCTTGTCCAGCTCGGCCATAAATTCATCTTCAAACAGGCGCATCATGCCCACACCGTTTTCCAGCTGGTCAAAGTCCTCATAGAACTCGGTGGGCGGGATGCGGCGGCCCGCTTTCAGGTACCACTCGTCGCTGGGGTAGATGATCCGCTTGCCGTGGCGGCGCTTGCACTCATCGCCAAACTCTTCCATGATGTCGATGACCTCGGCGCTGCTGGCCGCATCGTAGGGGGTCTGCTTGAAGAGGTTCTGGCGGTAATCGGTAATGCCGCAGGGCACCGCCGCAATGCTCTGCACCATGGGAGTCAGCTCCAGCAGGTCGGCCAGGGTGCGGCGCAGCTCGTCGCCATCGTTGATGCCACGGCAGAGCACCAGCTGGCAGTTGACCGCGATGCCGCCCTCCACCAGCCGGGGCAGGTACTTGAGCACCTCTCCGCCCCGCTTATTGGCCAGCATCCGCACCCGGAGCTGGGGGTTGGTGGTGTGGACCGAGATGTTGATGGGCGAAATGTGCATCTTGATGATGCGATCGATCTCATGGTCCTGCATGTTGGTCATGGTGATGTAGTTGCCAAACAGGAACGAAAGGCGCTCATCGTCGTCCTTAAAATAAAGGCTCTCCCGCATCCCCGGAGGGAGCTGGTCGATGAAGCAGAACATGCAGTGGTTGGAGCAGGAATGCTTCTGGTCGCCCAGATAGGTGGAAAAATCGCAGCCAAAGGGGCCGCGCTCGGCGCGCTGGACGTCCCACTCCCGGATGCCGTCCGCCACCCTTGCTTTCAGGTGAAAGCTTTTGCTGTCGGTATAAAAATCATAGTCCAGCGTGTCGTTCAGCTCGTTCTGATCCACGGCCAGCAGCTCGTCGCCGGGCAAAAGGCCCAGTGCTTCGGCTTCGCTGCCCGTTTCCACACGCTCGATCTTGATTGCCATGCTCTCACCTCCCAGAAACAGCAAGAAGGGGAAGGCGTTGCGCCCTCCCCTTCTGTACATAACACCAATGTGCCACCAATTCTGCGCAAATTAGCCCTTCTTGATGACTTCCTCGCCCTTGTAGTAACCGCAGTTGCCACATGCCTGGTGGGGGAGCTTCAGAGAGCCACAGTTGCTGCACTTGACCAGTGCGGGGGCCTCCAGCTTCCAAACATTGCTGCGACGCTTGTCGCGGCGGGCCTTGGAAAGATGTCTCTTAGGTACTGCCATATTTTTGCACCTCCTTGATGGGTTTCTCAGTTCAGCAGTGATTTGAGGATCGCTAGCCTTGCGTCTGCGGGAGCGGCTTCATCTTCTGCCGGGGGGCAGGTACATTCCGCCATCTTTTTCCCGCACCGGGGACACAATCCCGGGCAGTCGGGGCTGCAGAGCAGCACCGTTGGGATCTGGAACAGGAACTCCTGGCAAAGCCACTCATCCACATCCAGATGACCTTTTTCATTGAGCGGCAGATCGAAATCCGGGTCGTCCAGATCCCGCTCCTTTACCGTCCACTCCGCTTCAACTGTCTCTTCCCTCTCAACAGGGTCCAGACAGCGGGCGCACTCGCCGTGCACCAATGCTTTTGCCCGCAGTGTCATCCGGACCTCTTCTCCATCCGTCTCAGCGTCAAAACACGCCGTGACCGGTTGGCTGATCCTTGCACCGGCAAAATCCTTTGCAGACAAATCACAGGGAAACTCCGCATGGTAGGGTCTTGCGCCGGTTGCGATAAACTTTCTCAGGTCAAATTGCATAGTACACCTCATAAAAGGCTGCTTTGTTAGTATAGCGCCAAAGTAAACCTTTGTCAACACCAAAACAGGCAGAAAACCGAAAAAATTTTATTTCTCCGGTTTCCTGCCCGATTGGATCAGTTCAGAATCAAAATGCCTGAAGCCTTACAGGTACTTCTTGACGTCGTGCGGCAGAGCTGCCTCGTCCGCGCTGACGGTGACAGTGACCTTGACGGTATCGCCGGCAATGGCTGCCATCTCGTCCAGCACAACGCCCAGACGGTTGATATCGTGGTTGAGCACCTTGAGGATGCCGTCGATGTACAGGTCGGTGATGTCATAGTTGCTTGCCAGCAGGCCGGCCACAAAGCCGTACAGCATCTCGCCGCCGGAGACCTTGTACTCGTCCAGGTCGATCAGACGAGCAGCGGGAGCGATGTCGTAGGTCAGCTTCATGCCTTTTTCCACGACGACGACGTTGCCCTTGGAGGTCTTGACCGAATCATTGATCTGGTCGATCATAGCCTTGGTCTTACCGGAGCCCTTAGCGCCAACAATCAGTTTAATCATAGTTCTGTCCTCCTGTATTTTCCACGCCTTGCGGCGGGAGATCATTTTTTAGTCCTTTGCCCTTACTTGAGCTTTGCTTCCAGCTCAGCGGTCAGGTTCTCGTAACCGGGTTTGCCCAGCAGTGCAAACATGTTCTTCTTGTAGCTCTCAACGCCCGGCTGGTTGAACGGGTTGACGCTGAGCAGGTAGCCGCTGCAGGCACATGCACGCCAGAAGAAGTAGATCATGTAGCCGACATTGTAGGCGCTGAGGTCATCCACCTCGAGCACGACCTCGGGCACGCCGCCGTCGGTATGTGCCAGGATGGTGCCTTCCATGGCCTTGCGGTTGACCACGCTCATGTTCTGGTTGGCCAGGAAGTTCAGGCCGTCGAAGTTGCCTTCCAGCGGCTCAATGAACAGATCCTGTGCAGGCTTCTTGACATCCACGATGGTCTCAAACATGGTGCGGGAGCCCTCCTGGATGAACTGGCCCATGGAGTGCAGGTCGGTGGAGAAGATGCAGCTTGCGGGGAACAGTCCCTTGTTGTCCTTGCCCTCGCTCTCACCGAACAGCTGCTTATACCACTCGTTCATCAGGGTGAAGTTGGGCTCGTAGCACTCGAGGATCTCCACGCTCTTGCCCTTGCGGTACAGGATGTTGCGGATGGCAGCATACTTGTAAGCGTCGTTGTCCGGGCTCAGGACGGAGAAGCGTTCCATGGCATCGGCAGCGCCTTTCATCAGGTCGTCGATGCTGATACCGGCAGCCGCGATGGGCAGCAGGCCGACCGCGGAGAGGACGGAGTAGCGGCCGCCGACATCATCGGGGACCACGAACGTGGGCCAGCCCTGCGCGTCGGCCAGCTGCTTGAGGGTGCCCTTGGCACGGTCGGTGGTCGCATAAATGCGCTTGTTGGCCTCTTCCACGCCCATCTCATCTTCCAGCAGCTTGCGCAGCACGCGGAATGCCAGGCTGGTCTCGGTGGTGGTGCCGGACTTGGAAATGACATTGATGGAGAAGCGCTTGCCCTTGCACAGCGCGATGATATCATTCAGATAAGTGGGGCTGATGCTGTTGCCGCAGAAGTAGATTTTGAGGCCGCTGTCCAGCTCATTGTGGAACTGGCCCTTGACGGCTTCGACCACAGCGCGGGCACCCAGATAGCTGCCGCCGATGCCGGCGACGACCAGCACGTCGGAATCCTCACGGATCTTGGCGGCTGCTTCCTTGATGCGGGCGAACTCGTCCTTATCGTACTCGCGGGGCAGATACATCCAGCCCAGGAAATCGTTGCCGGGGCCGTTCTTGGCTTCCAGCATCTTGTGGGCGGCTTCCACCTGCGGGTAGATGGCCTGATACTCTTCTTCCTTAATAAAGGAGGAAAGGTGTTTCGTGTTCAGTGCGAGACTCATATTTTATCAAAACCTCCAGACATTTTTGGGGCACTTGCCCTGCGAGGGTTTTTCTTGGTATAAGTGTACCGTTCCCATCGGGCAAAGTCAAGGCCAAAATCCTTGGATTTCATACAATTTTAATAGTGTTGTTTTGTATGCTCTTACATCTTTTGTTCAGGCGGACAAGGCTTTTGTTGCGTGAACAAACCGCTTTTGGGCGGTCCTGTGTCCGTTTTGGTCAGGACACGCCGGTCAGGCTCTCCCACAGCAGGTGCAGCGCGTCCGGCAGGGTCAGTTTTGCGGCATCGACGGCGGCGCGGACTTCATACTCACTCAACAGGTTTTCGCCCTGATAAACGCTTACTTTGCCCACGGCCTGCCCCCGTTCCACCGGGGCTTCCAGGGTCTCGGGCAGGGTCAGCTCCCCGCGGAGGGCGGCCCCGGCCCCTTTTTCCAATAAGATCGTCTCGGGCAGGGCGCTGTAATCCAGCGGGACGCTCTCCTCGGCGCTGCCTTTGACCGCCAGCTGCAGCGGCTGGCTGGGCAGTGCGGGCAGCGGCGCGGCCTCATAGGCCCCAAAACCGTAGTCCAGAAGCGTCGTGGCGGCGTTGAAGCGGTCGGCGCTGCTAGGTGCCCCCAAAATAACGGCGATGAGCTTGAGCCCATCCCGGGTGGCGCTGGCCGAGATGCAGACCCCTGCCCCGCTGGTGGTGCCGGTCTTGAGCCCGGTGATGCCGCTGTACCGCTTGAGCAGCTTGTTGGTGTTGACGAGCTGGGTCTGCCCGTTGCGGAGGCTGTCCGTCCAGATGCCGGAGTAATGCAACACCTCCGGGCAGTGGGTCAAAATCTCCCGGCTCATGATGGCCACATCCCGGGCGGTGGAAAGGTGGCCCTCCGTATCCAGCCCGCAGGCGTTGCGGAACGCGGTCTTCTCCATCCCCAGCTGGGCCGCCCGGGCGTTCATCTGCTCCACAAAAGCGGGCTCGCTGCCGCCCACCAGCTCGGCCACCGCCACGGCGGCGTCATTGGCGGAGGAAACGCAGATGGCCCGGAGCATCTCATCCAGCGTGAACTGCTCCCCCGGCTCCAGCCAGATCTGGCTGCCGCCCATGTGGTAGGCGTGTTCGCTCACCGGCACAAGGGTATCCAGCGTCAGCCTGCCGTCATGGATGGCCTCAAAGGTCAGCAGCAGGGTCATCACCTTTGTAATCGACGCGATGGGCATTTTCTCCTCGGCATTTTTCTCGTACAGCACCCGGCCGCTGTCCTGCTCGATCAGGATGGCGGCGCGGCAGTTGAGGGAGAGTGCCGGAGCCGCTGCCGCCGGGAGGGCAGGTTCCACCCACACGGCCTGCGCGGAGGCTGTTTTTGCCTCCCGCCGGGCCACAAGATGCAGCCCCATCCCCTGTGCCGTGCCAAAGGCCAGCGCAAACAGCCAGAAGCAGAGCACCGCCGCGCACAGCGCCGCAAAATTTCTCCGTTCCATTCTCGTACCTCCCCCGCGGTCTGTTTCGATTGCTCTGATTGCATTCTATGCAAAAAAAGAGCAGCAAATGCTCTTTCCCCGCCGGGAAAAATCTGCTATAATAGGATGGTTTATTTTGTTTTTCTGTTGAAAGGATACCTCGCATGAGAGTTTGTTTTTATACCCTTGGCTGCAAAGTCAATCTGAACGAGACCGGGGCGCTGGAACAGATGTTCCGCTCCGCCGGGTTCACCATCGTCCCAGAGGGGGAAGAGGCCGATGTGTTTGTGGTCAACAGCTGCACCGTGACCAATTTTGGCGACCAGAAGAGCCGCAAGTGGCTCCGCCGGGCCAAGCGGGAGAACCCCGGTGCCGTCACCGTGCTGACCGGCTGCTACCCCCAGGCGTTTCCCGAGGAGGCCGCCCGGTTTCTGGAGGCCGATCTGGTCTGCGGCAACGGCGACCGGAAAGCCATCCTTGAAAATGTCATGAAGCTGCTGGATGGCCATGAGCGGATCGTGGCCATTGCGCCCCACGCCCGGGGCGAGCGGTTTGAGGAGCTGCCCGTGGAGCGGTTTGAGACCCACACCCGCGCCTTTATCAAGGTGGAGGACGGCTGCAACCGCCAATGCGCCTACTGCGTCATCCCCCGTGCCCGTGGCCCGGTGCGCAGCCGTGCCGAGGAGAGCATCCTGAACGAGCTGCACCAGCTGGCCGCAGCCGGATACCGCGAGGTAGTGCTCAGTGCCATCTCCCTGCCCAGCTACGGCCTGGACACCGGGACGAACCTGGTGGAGCTGGTGGAGCACTGCGCCCAGGTGGAGGGCATCGAGCGCATCCGTCTGGGCAGCCTGGACCCCGACATGCTCACGCCGGAGTACATCGCCCGGCTGGCCGCGGTGGACAAGCTCTGCCCGCAGTTCCACCTGAGCCTCCAGAGCGGCTGCACCGCCACCCTGCGCCGGATGCGCCGGGTGTACACCGCGGAGCAGTACGCGGAAGTGGTGGAAAACATCCGCTCTGCCTACGGCGACCGTCCCGTCAGCTTTACCACCGACTGCATCTGCGGCTTCCCCGGGGAGACCGAGGCCGACTTTGAGGAGAGCCGCGCGTTCCTGAAAAAGATCGGATTTTTGAAAGTACATGTCTTCCCCTACTCCCGCCGCAGCGGCACCCCGGCCTACGATTTCCCGGACCAAATTCACGAGCGTGCCAAGCAGGAACGCAGCCGCACCATGAATGCCGCCGCCGAGGCCATCCGCAAAGAGGTGCTGGCGGGCTATGAGGGCATGGAGGATGACGTGCTGCTGGAGACCCCTCTCTCCGAAACACTCTTTACCGGCTATACCCGGCTGTATGTGCCGGTAGTGGTCTCCGCCCCGGGCCATGCCAGCGGCGAGATCGTCCGGGTCAGACTGGGCGCTTACGACGGAGAACGGGTGCGGGCCGCGCTGGTCTGAGCGACGGTTTCCGCTCCGGCTGAGGTTTGGCAGATTGCAAAGAAATTTTACCGGTTCTTTGTGCAAACCTCACCAGTCGTGAAAATCATAACGAATTTTGAGTTTTGGTCTTTTCATCCAAATTCATTTATGCTACAATAAAAGTGGATATTTGGGGGCAGCCTGCCGATTGCAGCGGCGGGCGTACCAATCCACCCGGAGACAGGCTGTTTTTTCCGTACCAGAATGGCGGTCGTTTTTGTGCCCAGCCTCTGTACCAGAGAGCCGCGGCGCGTCACTTCTCCATCCGCGAAAAGGGTCTGTGATCTGTTGTATGTAAAACAAGGAGAGATTGGAATGAGTTTTAGAGGAATCAACACGACGGTCATCCAGATTCGCCGCCAGGTGTTTACCGAGGTTGCACGGATGGCCTACGCCAACGTCAAGGGCGAAGCCGCCAACCACCTGATGCGTAAGATCCCTTACACCATCATCCCCGGTGAGGAAGGCAAGCTGCGCAAGGACATCTTCCTGGAGC